>Ga0209533_1004995_pt1 | contig 11380 bp, 8 predicted proteins | sample COG_04_FD_184748 | JGI IMG/M metagenome (GOLD analysis project Ga0209533, IMG submission 184748) | Pelagic Microbial community sample from North Sea - COGITO 998_met_04 (SPAdes) (version 2) | ecosystem: Environmental > Aquatic > Marine > Neritic zone/Coastal water | place: Helgoland, sampling... | reverse complement strand
ACCTCTCTCTTGCTCGGGCGTCCACATAGAGCGATTTTTATGGCTGTGCAGCAGGCCGGCAAAAATAATCCCCAGACCCCAGACACAAGTGGTCCCCAAATCCGGGTTGAGCAAAAATTCCTAGCGTTTCAGGGGTGGCAATAAACAGCGCCTGAGAAAAAGGAATTATGCCGGGGTGTTTTATTTTCAACCTTTTGGTTTCTCTAACAATATCACTATCATTGTTAGGGGATAACATAGTGGTATACTATATTTCTATGTATATTATAGTCAAAATGCAAACTACACACGGCGGTCGCGCCGGCACGCACATCGGGATGTGCGTGCCAGCGCGCGACCGTTTTTCTGGCCTTCTCTTTTTTTTCCGACTATGGCTGGTTTTGATATACACCGCGCCCCAGCACACAACACGGCCGCTGTTGGGTATAAGTAGCACCACCAGCATCGCATATTACACGACGACGATGGATGACATCGTGGCCGCCGTTCGACACGCGTGCGCCTGCAACTGGAGCGGCAGCGTCGTGACCCACGCCCTGCAGCGTGAAGACCTGAAGACACTGGACGCGGCCGTGCGGGCCCACGTCCCTGCAGCTATCAGACTGTGCGAGGAGTTGGAGAGAGAGACAAAAGACATTACGGGGTGCCGGGGCCAGGCCCGGTTCGTCGTGTCCCACCTTGTGACCTCCGCCGTGTTCCGTCACGAGCTACCGCGGGTGTGGAGGGAGTGGGGGGAAGACGTCCACTGCCGGGCCGTGGACGTGTGTCGGGCCATCTGGAGCGCGGGGAGACGCACGACGGCGACAGAGGCAATCGGGCTCGTCATCCTGCTGAGAGACCCGTGCCCGGGCCGGCTGTTCCCCGTCGGCGTGGAGTCCGCGTGCAGGACGCCCAAGGCGGCCGCCGCGTACCTGAAGGCGTGCGACACCCTGGGCCAGTTCACACACATGTTCACGGTGGTGGCGGCGCGGGACGCGTTTGACCGCCCGTGCTGGCGCCTGTTTATGGCGTTCCAGCACGAGTACAGCCTCGGGGACTACCTGGGCATGCCCCGCGCCGGCGCCGACAGCATCTCACACATGCGACCGGTGCTCCAGCCCGTCCACCGACGGGAGGCCCAGGACCGCATTGAGGCGTCTCCGTACAGGGGCCGGCTGCTGGAAGGCGGCCTGGCGGCCCTGACGGAAGACCTCAAGACACTGGACCGGCGTCCGACAATGGACGCCGTTTGGCTGGCGGCGTACTCCCGTCTGTTCTGTGTCGACCGGTCCCAGGCCAGGGACGAGCCGACGTGCATCGACGCCGACACAAAGGCGTGGAGCGTTCACTGTGTCCCGATCGCCACCAGGAGCGTCGCTGCCGCAGAGATGGCGTGCGAGACGCTGGCACGTGACATGGAAACACTAAAGAAGAAATGACATGTATTCATTCGCACCCTCTTCGCCTTCTTCAGACCGGCATCCGCTCGTCGTCATCGTCGTCATCGTCTTCGTCTTCGTCTTCGTCGTCGTCGTCTTCGTCTTCGTCTGGTTTCGCGGCGTACATGGCCCTGATACGGTCTGTGACGGTCCTTAGCACGACAGAGCTGATAACAAACTTGTCCGCCCCAGTCCCCCTCGCCTCGTCCGCGAGTTCGTTGTACATGTCACGGGCCAGCATGAGCGTCGCCATCGAGATGGACAGCCGTTGTGCAGGGACGGCCATAATGCCGGCCGACACGACCGCCTCGGCAACCATCCGTGGAACGGACGCCACGGCGTCCGAACGGGCAACGGGCCGCCGCCTCCGCGCCGCTCCCAACACAACAAAGTCGCCAGGAAAATCGGCGGGGACACCACCCCGACTGAGGGCGGCCTGGATACTCGGGTCCATCGGGGAGGAGACAACAATCAAAAGCCATCGAGTCATATATATTCAACCCCTCTACAGGTTCACGGGCAAACACTGCCCAGCATGTCGTCGTCGTCGTCGTCGTCGTCCACGAGGAAACTCACGGTTGGGACGGGCGGTGGGCGGACGGGGGCAACGACAACGACGTCGTCTTCGTCTTCGTCGTCATCAAGAAGAACCGCCGCCAAGGGGATATCGGCGACGTCGTCGTCTTCGTCCCCCGACGGAACACTCACAAACTTGCGTGGATCTCGCTGACCGGTCTGGGAATCTTCAAGGACGAGCTCGGTCGCGACGTTGACCATCTTCGCCTGGTGGTCCCGGACCTTCCGCGTCGTCCAGGTTCGGAGTGTGTTCCGACCCCGATTCATCTCCGCCCGCGACACCTCCAACAGCTTCCGCGTCCGTCTCAGCTGGGCGTCAACCTTCTTCTCAAGCGCTGTCTTTGCAACAGGGTCACTGGGAGCATCGTCCAGCGTGAGAGAGTACCCCTCCTTGGAGGCAGCGGCTGCCTCCCGTTTTGCAGCGCGAATCCCGGCTGCGATGGACGGGTCCTCTGGCGTCGCAAGCTTCTCCGGTGGCGTCAACGGGGCGGTCGGAATCGGGAGCTTGAACCCGTGGGACTTTCCCGCACCGGCACCGGCACCGTCACCGGCACCAGCCCGTCGTCGTCGTCGGGCTGGTGTTGGATCCGTGGCGCACAAAACACGTACGACACGTCCCCGAACGTCTCCGTCGAATGCCGGGAGGGTCCCAAACCCCCACCGGGCCATTCCGTGTCTGACCTCAAGGCAGTCAATGGTGGTGGGGGAGAGGGACATCGCCACCATGAACGCCGTGTTGCGGAGCCACATCTCCAGCTCGGCGGCGGCGGCATTCGACTCGGTCGGCCCCAACCAGACGCACTGTGCGCCAATCCGGGCCATCGCCTTTTCGGACACGGTGCTTCCGAACATCTTGCCGAACCCAGAGACGGAAGAGAAGAAGCGTCTGGTGGAAACGGACTGCGTCTCGACGGACCACTCCCGCCCACGGGACGGATCGTTGGACGAGACGCCGTACCGGACGTGCAACAGAGCCGCCGCCCCAAACACCGTCCGCCGGGCGTGAGTCATGTCTGTCTCGGCGACTGTCATGGCGTCGTGTGCAGAGACGGTGGGCAGGACGTCGCCGCGCGCCGGGTGTGCCAGGGGCGTCGTCGCCGCCAGGACCTCGCAGTACTTTCGGTACCGTTTGACCATGTAGGTGGACCCCGTCTTTCCGATGCGGTCCACGTAGTCGCACCCTCCGCCCCACAGCAGGAACACGACGTGGACGAGGGAGTGGAGGGCGTCGAACCCGGTGAAGGACGTCAGGTACACCCGCGCCCAGTTGTGGAAGGTGGTGACGCTGACGTAGTTGGCGTCGGGCCGCTTGGACGTGGGGCGCTTGATGCGCTGGAACATCTGGAGTGCCATCCCACGTGGGAGCCTCGAGTCGGCCTGCTCGTTGGTCAGGAACCGCTCCAGGAACATGGCGCCGTGGGCGACAATGTCGCTGTCGGTGCTGTCGACCATGACCCGGACGACGGGCGCGGTGCTGTTGGCCCACCACCGCCGGAGGACGTGCCCCAGCTTGAGGAACAGGCCGACGTCGGCCTCGCCCACGTCGTCCAACAAGTAGTCGTTGTGGGTGCTTGCAGTGACATTCGGGATGCAGTACCCGGTGCTCACGGCGGTGGTGACGTCTGCGGCAGTCAGGCGGCTACCCGGCTTGCTGACGCGCGACCCGGGTACGTTCGTCACCAGCTCCCCCTCGATGACGATGGGCGACAGTCCGGTGGCGTCGAACAGGATGAACACCGCGCCAGGCGGCGGCTTGACGAGCTCGGTTAAGAGGACGCGGAGGATGCGCTGGAGGATGACCCGGTTCTCGCGGACGTGGAGGTACGTCAGTTTCCAGTCCCCCGGTCCCATCGACTGGTCGGCCGACAGCTCAGGAGACAGCGGCGCCGGGCCTGTCATGGAAGGGTCGTGCTTCCACCACGCGACGGCGTCGGAGCCCAGCGCCTCAACGATCCCGGTGTCCGGGTAGACGGAGTGGACGGCCGGGTACGCCCGACCTGTCGCCGCCGGGTTGTGCGCCACCTCAATCTCGCCAATGTCCCTGCCCTTCCCCCGGGACCGGGACGCCGTCCGGGCTTTTTGCTCCATCTCCTTGGCACGGGGCACGAACGGCGGGTTGTCCCAGAACAGCACCACCACGTTGCGTCCACCGCGCGCCACCGCCTCCGCGCGAGACTGCTCGCTTGACCAGTACGGCGCAATGAAGCGCTTGATGAAACTCATCGCCAGCTTGCGGGGCGTCTGCACCCCGCCGGGAATGTACACCTGGAACGCCACATTGCTGGCGTCGACGAGCGTGATGTCGGGACAGCGTTCGGTGCCGTCCCGGTGCTTCCCGAACGGCTCAAGAGACGAAAACGCCCCTGGGACCAGGTCCTTGATCGTCTTCCAGCCGTCCTTAAACCCCATGTTGTTGGGTGGTCACACCGGCAAGCAAACAACAACTTCCAGTGTCGTGTATACACACCCCCCCCGTTTCGGTGGACTGAATACACTGTCAAGGTGGTGGTGGTTGGGGGGGAAATGAAGAAGGCGGCCATCGTAACGACGTTCGCCGAGTCGAGACAACCTCCTGTCGAGGAGGACGTCCTGTCCATCGACGCCATCCGGGAGCTGATGACGACGGGGAGGAGTAGTCGGTGGACCGGCGTGTACACACACAACGTGAAGCACCCGTGTGTCGTCCTACACACACTCCCAGACAGGGGACTATGGGAGGACCCGCGCGAGTCTGCGCCAACCCCAGACCCAATCGTCGTCGAGGCGGCAGACATAGAAGAAGACGACGGGGGAATCCGGCTCACGACCAAGGCCATGCGCAAGGTTGTCACCGGACACCTCCGGACCAACGGGCTGTTGGGGCCTTTCCCGGTGGCTGTCAGCACGACGTTCGCCACCGCCTCGGCCGTCTCCACCGTCGAGCGCTTCGACACCATTATCGAACCCGTCACAAGCATCTGGAAGTGCAGTGTGACGTCGGTCTGTCTCCGGGACGGGGCGATGGACGCCCTAACCGAGAAAGAGAAGAAGTAGCAACAGTGTGTGTGTGGCATACACATGAAATAAAAAAAGGTACAGGCCATCGAGAGTATAGGCGTCGGTATGACGACAGACAGACACAGACACAGGCGTCAGTGGCGCGTGAGTGCAATGGACGCCGAAGCCAAGCGGGACGGGGAGGTGCAGCTTCCGGGGCGCATCCTGTCGCCGGTAGTGGTGACACGCCTTCCCCCGATGCGTCGTCTCCTTGCCATTAGCCCCCCCGACACGATGACGGGGGGCTCCAGTGGAGAAGAAGAAGAAGACAGTCCCGACGAGGGGGACGCGTTTATCGACGCCGGGGGTGCAGGCGGAAGCGTCGCCACCAGCCTCCAGTCTCCGCGCCTGGGCGCGCCGCGGCCCACCATTGAGTACAGCAACTCGATCATGCGTCTGTTGGTCCAAGTCGTGAACCAGCGGGACGCGTTCCACCAGGCAAACCTCCGCCGGAGCAGCCGGGCCCACACCCGCCGGATGTACTTCGTGTCGGACGTCACGGCAGCCATCGTCCAGGCGGTGCGGACGATGTACATGGCGATCGTGGTTGCGCTGGGTGTGATGTGGTTTCTGGAGGCGACGGGGCACGCCGGCGGGTTCGCCCCCGACGCCGGGCTTGTGTGTGTCGCCGAGGAGCCGGGGTCCGAAGAGACGTGCGGCGTGTGGAGGTACGGCGTCGCGCAGGGGACGCTGCTGATCGTCCACGCCGTCATCATCGCGTACTCGTTCTTCACCGTGCGGTGGCGCACAGACACGATGAACCTCCGGTGGCTGCGAACGGCCGCCACAACCTACGTCGCCCTTGGAGGGGTGTACGCCCAGCTCCCGTCGACGACAGCGACGACGCTTGTGGCGCTATTCCTATCGGTGCTCGGGTGCTGCGTCGCGGCCTGGTTCGCCGAGCGGTCGAGGGGGCACGGCATGATCGAGGTCCAAGTCGTCGCCAAGCTCACGGCGGTCGTCATCTCGGTGACGCTGGGCGCTATCGGGCTGGTGACCATGTACGACTCCGTGTCACGGTTTGACAGAGTCGTCCTCGTGTTCGCCACCGTCGGCCTGCTCCTCAGTACCCTCAACATCGTGCGGGTGGGAGACGGGTTCAGCTCACAGGCCCCCCAGCGGGAGCTCCAGGACATGTGGCTCATCGTCGGCAACGGGGTGCTGGACATGTCCGTCCTCGTCACCGCTTTTGTGCTGGCGGTCCACTTTGACAAGGAGTAGTTGTAGGAACGGCGCCAGGAGGCCAGAAGGGGAGGGGGAAATGGATATATATGGCTTAGACACACCGGTTGTTTGCACAGGACCAGTCAGTCACACATGTCGCTTGTCTTGATTCGATTGGACGGGGTCCGGTCCGCTCTCTCTACAGATGCGGTTGTGAGGGGCGGTGGCGGGTACTCGTTCGGGATGGCCGGCGGACCCCCCATCGGGTGTGCGTTCAACGACTCCCTCATCTTCCTCCACAACCCAACGGGGCTGGAGATGACCATCACCTTTGACGGCGCCAAGAGGAAGACGATCAAGGCGAAAGACACCATCGCCTGTGCCCTGTTCCCACCCGGAACCAGTACCATCACAGTCACACGGAGCGACGGGGCGGAAGGCACATTTGGGCCTTTCCAGGTTGCACTCCCAACCGCCGAAGAGGCGCCCGATGATGCCCGCAAGGCCAAGAAGTGCGCCGCCGCCATTGCCGGGGGGGCGTCGTCATCAGCCAGGCGGACATCGACGGGCACTAGCCCCCCGGCCACAGCCACGGCCACAGCCACGGACACAGCCACGCCGGCTACACCTGCAGTTGCAGGGGCAGGGGCAGGACGGTCAGCCGAGCCGGGGCCCGAGCCGGAGCCCGAGCCGGAGCCCGAGTCGGAGCCCGAGTCGGAGCCCGAGTCGGACCCTGAACCAATGGCAGAGCACGTCATGTTCTGGTTTGAGAACGCCCTGGAGTTGGACGAGGAGGACACGCCTTTGGACGGAGCGACGGAACTCCCCAACACGACGGGAACCTACAACGTCACCTTCAAGGAGTCGTCGTGGTTCAGCAGTGCAAGGCACCCGGAGATCTCTGGCACGCGGGACGCACTCCTCGAGGAGTGCACCGCCACTCCCACCGCGTCGGGGTACGCAATCGCTGTCCGTACCGGGATGGGGTTCATCCTCCACGACGTCGTGACGATGATGTCGAGAATGGGGGTTGACTTTGGGGACTTTGACGCGTGGTTCGTACTGACACACGCCGCAAACACGGACGGCGGGGCGACGGCACCAGGGGTCGTCCGTGTGTACGGCCAGCTGGCAGACCCCAAGAAGGGCGGCAAGGACCAGTGTCTCGCCATCGTCCCCAGGGGACAGGAAGACGTCCTTTCCGTCACTGGGAACGACGGCGCGGTTGTCATCATCCGCATCGTCCCTGTGTCACTGTCTCGATGAAAAGTCTGGCACGCACATGGTGACTGGAACGCACATGGCGACGAACAAAATGTATACACGATGACACTAAATTCTGGAAACGTTCACGCCGTCGTTGACACCGCCGCCACCACCACACACACTGTTCAAGATGGCATCGATGATCGCACAGACACTGCAGGCCCTCACCGGCAAGCCCGCACAGTCAAACGGCGGCGCCCCCAAACCGCCAATCGCGGACGTCGTGACAAACGGGGGGTCGAAGAAGCGACCCCGAGACGAGGAGACCGCGACCAAGGACGACGGTTCGAAGGAGGAGGAGGAGGAGGAAAAGCCCGTCGCCGCCGAGCCCACCGCTGCCGCTGCCGAGGAGGAAGACGAGGACGAAGAAGAGGAGGAGGACGAGGACGAGGACGAGGACGAGGACGAGGACGAGGAGGAAGAAGAGGAACCAGCCGCCGCTGCCATCGAAGAAGACGACGACTCGGACGATGCCAGTGTCGAGAGTGGTGACATGAAGCCGTCGTCGGACGAGGACGAAGACGAGGACGGGTTCATCGGGTACGAGAACGAGTTCATCGGGTACGAGAACGAGGACGAGGAGGAGGACGAAGACGAGGAGGAGGACGAAGAGGCTGCTGTGCCAGAGCCCCCCAAGAAGAAGCGTGCCAAGGTGGCACCCACTGACAAAGAGGAGAAGAACCCACCCAGGGCGAAGCGCGTCGTCTCCGAGCCCCCCGTTGACCCGAAGGACGTGTCTGTCCCCCTGGCGGGCGGCGGCAACGACAAGCTGACACGTGGCCAGCTGCGCCGCACACTGTCGTCGACGCTCGAAGGGTTGGCCCGCGACGCCGGTGGGTTGTTTGGGAGCAAGGAGAGGGTCCAGGGGTTCCTGCAGCGCTTCCTTGGCTCCCCTGACGCCGACCGTCCCGTCGTTGAGCTGGGTGGTGTTGGTGTCGTCGTCGCCGCCGTCGAGGCCGTCCACAAGGCAACCGCCTCCATGTCACTGGCAAAGAAGAAGAAGGCGCGGGGCGCTGGTGCTGGTGCTGGTGCTGGTGCTGGTGCCGGAGGACACGACGACGCGTCCGGGAAAACGTTGGGGACGCTCGACGTCCACACGAACGCGACAGATGACGCTGTCGTGGACGCCGTCAAGTTTCTGTGCAAAGGCCTCCCCCTCAACGGCGAGCACATCGTCATCACCCTGGGCGGGTCCGTCGTCGACACGAGGCTCATCTGGGGGAGCGAGATCTCCGCCAAATCGACGCGGGGCGCCAAGGCATCCGTCGGCGCCGACCCGTGTGTCACCGTCCACATGTACGGCGCGCCCGTCCTGAGCATTTTCCTGTACTCGGCGTTCCCCCGGGGGGCGTCCTACTGTACCGACGCGTACGCATGGGAGCCGTGCCGCGGGACGTTCATCACGCCCGGCGCGTTCAGCGTCGTGGAGAAGACGTCGGCCGTGACGGAGGTCCACCTGTCGCCCCGCGTCGCGGCAGCAAGGAGCGGCACCCCCCTCGCCGTGCGCCGCCGCAACGACGGCGTCTCGACGGACATCGACACCGGTGTCGGCTCCATGCTCGTCGAGGCCTCCCAGCTGTTCTGGGCCCTGGCGACGAAAGGTCTGGCCGTCGAGGAGCCGGCGGCGTCCCAGATTCCCACCGTCAGCGGAGACGACGACGGGGTCACGCTCCACAACACACCCGTCCTGGAGGGGAAGGAGCAGATCCTCAACAGCCTCCCGCCACGGTTCGACAACGACGCTTCCCGGGAGGAGTTCGTCGCGGCACTGGCCAAGTAAGACGACGCACACACACACAGTGTGCCGTGAAATCAAACAACAACTTGTGGTGTGTGTATGTACAGACGAGTGGTGGTGGTGGGTTGACAGACCCGTTCGGGAATGGACCCCGGGTGCACAATCCGCGCGTCTCCGCGGGCACGTGATGGCGCGCGGAGACGGCCCCAGGCACAGACCCCCAGCTTTGTCGAAGGCGTCGTCGTCCAAGTGACGCCGGAAGCGGTGTCTGTTCTCGACAGGGCGTCCACCGACGACCGGCCTGTCATCCACACGTTCAACCGCGGCGAGTGGAAACTGTGTGCCGCTGTGTTCAGTGTCGACCCGAGTACGACGAAGATGTGCAACCGGCTTGCGCGGATGCTGGAGCCGGCGGGTCCTCCACCACCCAGAGCATCATCACACGGGCGACACGGCGACACCGGCCTGCCGCTGGACCTCCCTGCGTGTCCGGTGGTCGTCGACGTTGACACGTTGCCAGTGACGACCCTCACAACGTTCCCTGCATGCACGCCACACGACGCCGTGTCCGTCGCACTGCGACGCCCGTCCAGCGGGGTGTTGTGTCTTGGAGGCGGACAGGGCGACGACACCGGGTGCACGTTCTCGGCAGAGGACGCACGGGACGTAATGGCGGCACTGACCCCGCCCGCCGGCCCCCGAGACACAAACTCCGCGCTGTGGTGGGCCCCCTACACAGACCTCCCTGCAGCCGGAGCACGTGTCACGGTGGCAGAGGCGGTGCTGCGGCTGACGACCCTCGGCGAGGTGCTCGCAAAGGCGGCTTTTCTTGGAACGGGTGCCGTTGTGGCTGTGTGTGAGATGGACAACGGGGACGTGGTCCAGTGCGCCGCCGTCATCATTCAGGCCCCATCGTCTGGTATTGACGACGGACGTCCGATGTCCTACGTCATGCTCCCACGGTCTGTGTCCCGTGTCCTCGCCCGAGACGTCATGCTCACCGTTGACGACGTCCGTCTGAGACAGGTGTTCGAGGCGGCGGCCGACGCAGACCAGCTGCACCAATGCCTGTCGCCGGGTGATGTTGCCGGTGGGGGCCTCCCCTTCTCTGCACTCGCATTCGTACGCGCCTGTAGGAACACGTCGAGCGCCGCGGTGGCAATGACAGCGCACCACACCCCGTCTCGAATGCCACTGCTGGCGATGCTAGACGGGTGGGAAAACCCCGCCGCGGTCGTTGTCATGGCACACCACTTGAAGACCGTCGTTCCCCGGTCGACGGCATAGACACACACACACACACACCACAATACACACACGCCACCGAGTACATACAAACGGAAAATAGCCGCCGTCTGGGTGTATACACCAGCGACAGACAGAGACCCACCTCCCCCACACAGCCCGGAGACCTGTAAGAGCTGGTGTGTGTGGAGGTGGACCAAAAAAAAAAGGAATGAGTGGGAGGCGGTGCACGGCCTGCCACGAGGCGGGACACAACCGGGCGTCGTGCCTCGTCCTTTCTGCGGGACTCGCGGCGACGGGAAAGACGCGGGTCGGGAAGGCAGAGATTGAGGCGGCGGTAACAGCAACGAGACGCTGCAGCGGGTGTAGGCACACTGGCCACACCTACCCAACATGCCCCATCATCAAAGCGGGACAGGAGGCGCTTCGGGTGGAGGCGGAGGAGGCCGCAATGCTGGCTGCGTCATTGGCCATCCACAAAGACGACGGCGATGGTGATGATAAGTGTGTGTCCCCTCCACCACCTGCCGCCGCTGCAGCGGAAGAAGAGCGGACAGACGACAGCGGAGACGATGAAGACGAAGACGAAGACGACCGCGACGAGGCTTCCGTTGCAAAGATGTTGAAGGGGTTGAGCCTGGGCGGAGGGTCGGACGACGACACCCAGACGTGCGGCTTCTGTCACGTGAGCGGCCACACACAAGACACGTGTAAAACCCTGGCGAGGTTCGTGGACGCCGAGGACGAAGCGGATGGGCGTGGACGCCGGCGTCCGTTTGGGCGCGGAGGAGGGGTACGACAGGGAATGGCGCCTGGTATTCGTCGTTTTGTGGCGCCTGGCGTCGGCGAGGACCCTGTCGCCATGTCGACCGCCGCCGCTGCTCAGTGGGCGATCAAAAAAACCGGACTGGGGGCACGGAGGGACGCGCCGGGGGGG
>Ga0209533_1004991_pt1 | contig 11391 bp, 13 predicted proteins | sample COG_04_FD_184748 | JGI IMG/M metagenome (GOLD analysis project Ga0209533, IMG submission 184748) | Pelagic Microbial community sample from North Sea - COGITO 998_met_04 (SPAdes) (version 2) | ecosystem: Environmental > Aquatic > Marine > Neritic zone/Coastal water | place: Helgoland, sampling... | reverse complement strand
TTTACCACAAAATATTACAAACAGGCCATCAAATATAACCATTAAATTTGAACCATTTCCCATACCAGAAATAACACCAACACCACCAACAACACCAACACCACCAACAACGCCAACACCAACACCCACCAGCAGTGAAAAACTCAGCACAGCCTTAATCATTGTGATTGCAATTTCAAGTTTTATTTTCGTGGCTGGTGGATTATATGCATTATATTTAAAATGTAATGGTAAAGGTGGAAACTATGGGCCAGTATCAAAAGCTTAATACAGTGACTTCAAGTACCCTAAAAAGACATTTTTTTCAATTTCTGTGTGCATTTTTCTTGAAAAAAAATCAGCACAGGCTTCGTGGACCCTTTGTTGAACCGATGAATGATTTGAAATTTTTCTTTTGCGTGATGGCTGATGACTGCTTTCTTCTGAGCTAGTTTCAATATCACTAAAATCTTCGTCTGATGAAATAAATACATCGTCATCCACAACAAAATTGTCTTCTCGGCTATACCCATCCATTGTAAGGCTAAAATTTACGTTTGGAAATTGACGAATACAATTACTTCCAACATAGATGAACAGTTCATCAATGTTACTTTTTAAAATAGCACTTCGTCCTATACTTGCTGGCATTCCACATATACATCTTACTGCTTGATCATTTTCAATACAAAATAATTCCCATTCTTCATAACAATTTGAACGTTTTGTGATTAGTTTAAGTCGATTATCGCGATTTTCAACATTTTGTTTTCCGCCAAAGGTATCATAAGCTGCCGTGTAAACACCGTTTAAAAGTTCAAGTTCGTCCATGGTAATAAAATGACACAAATAATTTTATTTTTATACTCGTTTACAAAAGGGAATATGCCAATGAACACCTAATTCATCAACGCAGCGAAGAGAACAAAAAAAAGTCATGTTGCAATCAGTACACGCCACAGTTGCTTTTTTTTGACAATTTGCACATTCGCCAGGAACTTGCGAAATTCCTCGAACTTGTAACCAGTCTTCTGCTTCTGTCGTACCAGCTTTACGCATGAAATAAATTGCAGCTTGTAAATTTAATGGTAAAGTTGAATTTAATGCAATTGGTTGAGGAAGATAAATATAAGATTCAATCACATTTTCGGTAGCTAATCGACCAAGCTGTTCAAGAGCTTTTAAGGAAGAACCTTCAAAAACATTTGGGTATTGCGAAGCTTCCGCTGCTCTTTTAAAAAACGTTGCCGCCTTTGTCTTATTTTTTGGCGCAAAAGATCGTCCTTGAGAAAAACATTTCCCAATGTAATATAAAGCATCAACATTCGAACTATTTTCGTCCTCATAAAATGATTCTTGACTTCCTAATTCAGCTGCCTTCATATACCAAGAAAACGCCATTTTTTCATCCGGACACTTGAAAGAAATTCCATGCTGATAAAAATTTGCAGTTGCTAAAATTCCAGGTAGATATAAAAGATTTGCTGCTCTTTTATAATAACTTAAAGCTTCAGTCAACAAAGGTTTCTTTTCACCGGCTAAAGACTCTAAAACATTTCCCGCACACCAACACGAAAGCTCATCATCTTGATCAGCGGCAAGTTTGAAATAAATTAATGCCTTTTCTACATTACAAACTACTCCTCTTCCTTCATGGTATCGAACTGCTAAATAATAAAGAGCGTCTACATTCTTTTCATCGGCATACACATGAAGACCTTTTATAATATCTTGTTCGTTGGCAGTATTCTTTAACTCTTCATTGAGTTCGTACTTAATAATTGTTGCTATGTCCATAATGGCAAAAAATGAACAAAATAAATTTAAGATTTCAAATTATTAGGCAATTTTTTAAGATTATTTTTTGAGAAATTTTTGAGGAAATTATTTTGAGAATTATTTTTCGAGAATTTTTTGAGGGAATTATTTTTTGAGAATTTTTCAGAATTATTTTTGAGAATTTTTGAAAATTATTTTGAGAATTATTTTGTGAGAATTTTTCTTGAGAATTTTTTGAGGGAATTATTTTTTGAGAATTTTTCAGAATTATTTTTTGAGAATTTCTTAGAATTATTTTGTGAGAATTTCTGAAAGAATTCTTTCGAGAGTTCTTGATTCTTAAGAACGATTTGTCTTTCATAATTCGTGTTTTGCTCGAAATGCCACGCAAGGGTAAAAAAATGTCTTTGGATGCTTTTCAAGCACTTTGCCAAAAGGATGAGCTAGAAAAGGAAAGTTTACGCAAGGAGCAGGAAGAAAAAGATAGAAAGGTTGAAAAAGAACGGCAATTGCGTTTAGACAAAGCTGCTGCAGAAGCCTTTTGTGGCTACTCGATTCCAGTTGCATATGATGACAGTCTTCCAATTGTGGAAGTGCCTGCAGATGTACAACTTATTGCGTTCAATTTTGCTTTGTTGTCTTTGTTCAACATTAAGGGGTTTTCTATGAGCGAAACTATTGCAGCATTCAAAGAAGTTTTTGAACCGTTTTACATGAACTTTATTCTTGCACCAAAAAACTTTCAAGGTTATTTGAAGGACAAGCCAACACGAGCAGGTATCCAAGAATGGATTGATGACTATGCTGTAAGCCGACACAGTGTAAGACATCGACTTGCACACGCCGACGAGTGCTGGCGATTTTTAATGTATGTTTCCGCCGAAACATGTTTAAAGAGCTTTGCACAAATTTTCCCGAACTGGCTAAGTATTTCAAAAAATGGTAAATTGACCTGGAAGATTACTTCTGAAACGTTTATGAAACAAACGTTTCCAGTTTATCAATGGCATGGATTTTTTAAAGCTCAAGAACAGAAAAAAGAAAAACGAAAACAAGAATTGCTACAAATAGAAGATGATTTTTAAGTTTCGAAATAAACATTTTACAGGGTTCTAACCCTAACCCTAACCCAATCATGAACGATGATGAAAAACAGTTTGAAGAGGTCATGTGTATTGTATCAAGAGAATCAAAATTTACAACGTACCTGTTAGGTAATTTTGAATTAGAGGTATAAAACAAGTTCATAGACGTCTAGTCCTAATGGTTTCTTTTTTATTATCTAGGCTTAAGTGGCAAAAATGATTTTTTTGACGCAGCCTCAGAAAATTACAATGATATTTTAAAACTTGTCTATCCAACTATCGTTCCAACGTTGGTTGAGTTTCATAATATTTTATGGAAATGTGCAACATATTTACAAATCGAAAGAGATGTTTTACAAGGAGCCAAAAAAGCTGTTAAAGCGGAAACTGTTACTGTTGCACTTGATACTCTTCGCACGTCCATGCAAGCAGGGACAAATACCTTCGAAGAGACTTTTGGTCGAGCTATGACGGTAATTATTTTTTTTGCTTTAAATCATCGATCATTCACTATACTAATTTTTTTATTTTATTTAGTACGGAGAAATGCGCGAACTTTATGGCTAAAACATTAGCTTCAAAAAATTACAACGATATCTTAAAACGCGTCTATCGCAAAATAATTACTTTTCATTCTCAAAGTAATATGGTGTATAAGCCATCCGTCGTCCATTCTAATAAACATTCTTAAAATGAATTTATATTCCTTTCTTGGCTTGCTTACTCTCCTTTTATTTTTTGCAAATGCAAATGCAAAAAATTGCGGCGCGGTTTACGGCGCAGTTCAATATAATATTTTTGCAAATGCGTGTTATTGCACCAATGGCAAAATAGATGAATGCGACGATTTATCTAATTTGACTCCAAGGAATAATGATGGTATTACATTATATTTCTCTTCTGCGGGCCTTACAAATTTCGACGGATCTTTTTTAGCCAATTCGAGTGTAACAATTTTAGATCTTTCTTTTAATAAGCAGCTAAAGACAGAAAATATTACAAATTTTCCATCGAGTGTGCCACAGCTTTATCTACGTTATAATGGCCTTACAAATTTCAACGGATCCTTCTTAGCTAATTCAAATGTAACAACTTTAGCTCTTTACGAGAATCAGCTAAAGACAGAAAATATTACAGAATTTCCATCAAGTGTGAGAGAGCTAAATTTACAAAATAGTGGCCTTACAAATTTCGACGGATCTTTTTTAGCCAATTCGAATGTAACAACTTTAGATCTTTCTTATAATAATCAGCTAAAGACAGAAAATATTACAAATTTTCCATCGAGTGTGAAAGAGCTATATTTAAATTCTAATGGCCTGAAAAATTTCGACGGATCTTTTTTAACCAATTCGAACGTAACACTTTTAAAACTTTCTGATAATAAGCTAGTGTCTGAAAATATTACAAATTTTCCATCGAGTGTGATAGAGCTAAATTTAGGAGATAATGGCCTTACAAATTTCGACGGATTTTTTTTAGCCAATTCGAATGTAATAACTTTAGATCTTTCTAGTAATAATAATCTAAAGACAGAAAATATTACAAATTTTCCATCGAGTGTGAGCGAGCTATATTTGAGAAATAATGGCCTTACAAATTTCGACGGATCTTTTTTAGCCAATTATAATGTTAGAAATTTAAGACTTTACGGTAATCCGCTCGCGTCTGAAAATATTACAAATTTTCCATCGAGTGTGACATGGCTAGGTTTAGGTATATATCGTCCTGAAATTTCTGATATGTATGTCTTTGGCAATTCTATAACACACTTACAGCTTCAAATGTTACACAACCCTACATCAGAAAATATGATCAATTTTCCATCGAGTGTGAGAGAGCTAGGTCTATATATACATGAATTTAATAGTTTTAACGCATCTTTTTTGGCTAATTCAAACGTCCAAAATGTATATCTATTCGGAAACGAGACTGATATTTTATTACAAAATATTACAAACAAGCCATCACATATAAACTTTAAATTTGGATTTTTACCAGAACCAGAAATAACACCAACACCAACAACACCAACAACGCAAACTCCACCACCAACACCAACACCAACACCAACACCAACACCAACACCAACACCAACACAAACTCCAACACCAACACCAACAAGCAGTGAAAAACTCAGCACGGCCTTAATTATTGTGATTGCAATTTCAAGTTTTATTTTTGTGGCTGGTGGATTATATGCATTGTATTTAAAATGTAATGGTAAGGGTCGGGGTTATCAAATTTTTACTACCCAACCCCAACCCTGAAAATACATCCGTCCTGTTTTATTTGAAGAGACTTTTAGTCGAACCATGACGGTAATTATTTTTTTGCTTTGAATTATCGATCATTTATTTACGTACGCAAACTTTATGGCTAAAACATTGAAATAAAATTTAAAAAAACGCAAAAAGGTAGCCTATACCCATAGGGGGTAAAAACGTAAGGGCGTCAATACGACGATTAATATTCTGTTGCAATTCGTAGCATTCAGTGTGAAGGGTTTCCAAATTAGCATCTTGAAGGTAGTTGCGAAGATGAATGGTCAAACTTTTTTTTTCAGAGAGGTAGATATTCAACAACACTTGAATTCTTTCTTGTTGGTCAGCATATTTGAAAACAGTTTCGTGTCGTTTAGCATCGGCCATTTTGATGTCAGTGTCACTTGATTCACTAAGCTTACAAAGGGTATATTTGATGCCTGCTTCTACACGTTTCTCGTGATATTGGCGTAAATAGTTTCGCAAACTCTTTACATCTTGTGACACTTTATCCACAAAGTGACGAATACCAGCAGTTTCGCGCCATTTTGGTGATTCAGAAAGCTTTTGATTATGCGCATTCTCAACAAAATCGTATCGTGGCATACCGTCTTCATCAACAAGTGGGTTAAGGTTCATTTCAACTTCTTGTTCATTCTTCCATTCAATGTAATGAGGGTTGTGTTTGACAGATGGATCCAAAAGAATTTTACCAGTTGTCCAGTCAAAAAATGTTTTGCACTTGATACACCACATTTGAAAACATCCTTCAATACGAAAAATACGTTCTTGACAAGCTTGGTTAGGGCAGCATTTTGTATCAAGTTGAATAAGCGAAATACTTGCTTGAGCAGCTTCATTGCATGGCTCACTTGGATGCGAAACAGATTGACAATCACGACAAAATGATTTCTTGCAAAGAATACATTCCATCTCAAAATTAAGAAATCCTTCACACAAACTTGAAAAACAACGAACAGATGATACTTGAATAGATTCATTACCAGATTCAATTTGCTGCACACGAAAAAGTTGTTCACGAAGAAGTGCTCTTTGACCTGCAAGTTTCATTTCAAGCTCTCGCTTCAATGCACTTGTTTCCTTCACCATAGCTATCAAAGGAGCTGCTGCAATTCGCCCTTGAGCACGCTTCAAAATTAACGCATCCGATTTCTTATCTTCCGCAATTTGATTAGCTTTCCAAACAGCCTCCATCTTTTCTTTCAAAATAAGTGGAAACCCCAAAAGCTCCCATTGACTTCGAGGTATGATAGCAAAACAATTCAAACAAGACACTTCCTTTTTAATTTCTAAATGGCCTTCAAAACAACCAATAAAATGTGTCCATACCTGACAAGTGTGGCAAGTAAACCCATTTCCTTCTTTCTCGCCATCAAAACAAACAATACACTGAGATTCTTCGTCTAATTTACGCTTCTTAGCACAAGGTTCATCCGGAAAGAGTCGATCCGTAAAGGTCGGACTCCACACACGCTCGGACAAATCATCTTCATCTTCACTCAAAGATTCATTACTATCAACATCAAGATCATCCCACGAGTCTTCGTCGTCAGATACGACGATGGGATGAGCGCTAGACATGATTGAAATTATGGCAAAAATGAATACCAAACTTCTAAGAATTTTTTTCCCAGAATTTTTTTCCCAGAATTTTTTTCCCAGAATTTTTTTCCCAGAATTTTTTCCCAGAATTTTTTCTCAGAATTTTTTCTCAGAATTTTTTCTCAGAATTTTTTTCTCATTATTCTTTAGTCGTTGTTGCTTACATTTTTAGATTTGAAAATGCACCGCCATTTGTGTGAACGTTTAAATGTAGTATGGCCACTCCCAGATGACTGTATTTATTTTGTTCTGTTAGAACACATTTGGGGAAGGGTTCTTAATTCTCACCCAAATATACCTTTAGATGAATTTGGACCAGAAATGTACCGCAAAAAGCAAGTCGGTGATCCAATTATACTTCTTGTTTTAAATAAAACAAAAGATCAACATGGCGACTGGATTTATGTCGTTACTTCCGATTGGATCAAAACACATAAAAAGATGACATCACCTCGTTGGCTTCTAGCAGATGTATTATCAAATTATACACGATTTTCTAGGAATGAATTGTGTCTTGAAGTCAATCGACTTTCCAAATAAATAAAAGTACACTAAAAAACGTTTCTGTATATAAAAGAACCACGTGCTCTTTGTTTATATTTCAAAATGAAACTTTTATTTATTTTCGTTTTGGGGTGTGTAGCTTATGTAAACGCATTTCCCGTAAATAACGCAGTGTCTGAAGATGATAAGGTTTATTCGGCGGAACTGGCCAAAATAAAAGAAGAAATCGGAAATAGTATGATTCAAAAAATTGTTGAAGAAAATGTCTTTCACGATCCTCCAACTAAACTAATTGAAGAAGGAAGTGGAGGTTCCAAAGAAAATAACCTATTGTCCCAAGAAACAGAAGAAGAAATGGATAATAAGAAAGAAGAAAGTATGATTCAAAAAGAAAAGGAACCAGACGCCTTTGATGTTGCTTTAACAAAATTAATGGAGAAAGAAAGTAGTGGCACCAAAGAAAACAAGAAACAATGGCTAAAGAATATGAGGTTTCGCCAAAAAACAAACGCCTTCAAAAAACAAACGTCTCCCCCAACTTAACTATTTTCGGGCGCTATTTTTTCTTTCTTCGCAAAATAAAGAAATAAATAATATTTTCTGTAGGTAGTACACAAGAATAAACACATTTACCTTTTTTTTGGTTCAGATTTTTTTTTGGTTCAGAAATTTTTTTTGGTTCAGAATTTTTTTTTGGCTCAGAATTTTTTTTTGGTTCAGAATTTTTTTTGGTTCAGAATTTTGGTCGAAAAAATATTTTGATCTTTTAGTGATTGGTTCCCCGTTCATCTCATTTTTTCTTGCCCTCTTCTACGCTGATTCATATCTTAAACCTCTTGCGATATTCTTTGCCAAGTTCAGGATTGTTTCTATCGCTATGTCAATCCAGGTATGTGTTATGATTCCTACTCCCAACTATTTATCTACGTTTACATTCCTTATAAAATAAGAAGCGTCCATTTTTATTCTTATTTTTCCTTTCTTTTTTTCAGAACAAATTCTCCACGCCCCCACCTGCATCTGATCGGCCAATGGTTGAAGAACACAACAAACGAGCAAAGTTTTTAAAAATGAGGGATACGGAACAGAAGAACGAAGCATTGATTAGTATTCAGCGATCTCCTGAACCGTCTGCTCGTTGCTCGGGTCCTTGTAATCCATCGTATGGACCAACCTCTCCACCTTACTTACCAAGGGACGATTCTAACAACACAACTTTGGACACACAATCGTCTACGGGTACACTCGTCTTGTTTTCTGATTCTCCAACACCTGACGCAAATTCTTCGCCCATTCCAGAATCGTCTGCGGGCACGCTCGTCTTGTTTTCTGATTCTCCAACACCTGACGCAAATTCTTCGCCCATTCCGGAATCGCCTGCGGGCACGCTCGTCTTGTTTTCTGATTCACCAACACCCGACGCAAATTCTTCGCCCATTCCGGAATCGCCTGCGGGCACACTCGTCTTGTTTTCTGATTCACCAACACCTGACGCAAATTCTTCGCCCATTCCGGAATCGCCTGTGGGTATTCGCAAGCGAAAAAATTCAGAGTTGTAGCAAACAGCCATGTTTATTTTTGTTTTTAACCTTTGTACCGGACATAAAATGTTTTAAAAAATGTATTGAAAATAAAAAAAACTTATTTTTAAAAAAAATCAGAATCATCCACACTAAGAATTAGATTGGGCAAAGAAGATGGAAGTGTAGGGGTAGTGGATTCCTCTGCATGCAGAAACGAGTTTCGCGCAAATTCTCCTTCGGCGCTAGCTTCACCTTCTACTTCAGCGACTAGTGGTATGGCAGCAAAAATATCGCCCATGGGTTGGGGCTGCGCTTGAAGTTGAGGTAGGCCAGAAGTATCGGAAAGAATGTGTTCAAGTTCTTTGGTGATTTCAAGGCCAAAAGAACCTTCGACCTTTCCGGGCATGAAACTGTCCATGACAACGAAAAGTGAATTGGCCGTTTCATTGAAGATGTTGGTAAGAGCTATGTGAAAAAGCTTTTTCCAAACTTCTAGCGCCGCCGACTCGTAAACACCCGAATCGGTAGTAGAAACGATACGATGAATATCACACTCGGTCTGGTCCATCAAAAGCGCGCCATAGGTTAACGAAACAACGGTAAACAGCAAGGCCAATAACATGTCCTTTTGAACGCTGGCTTCAAAAACGTTGCAGTTGACGAAATTTGGTTCAGCGGTAAGGAAACGTTTGACGTTAAAGGTCTTGGTCATCGAGTTAAAGAGACCAAGGCGATTGATCTCTTCAACGGTCGGAACATAGAAGACAGTATCCTTGGTCGTTATGACGACCCAGACAGGAAACGACAACATGAAGAGCGCGGTGTACGTGTTGGAATCGTTAACAAGATGGCTAGCCAAGAATGGAGAATACGCTTTCAACAGTTGCGGGCCAGCATTAACGAAAATTGCAGCAGACTTCGTTGGATGAACGAGGCTAGTAAGACCAAAACTAGCAAGTATTTCAAATCTGGGAAATTTGAGAAGCTTGGTCCTACTAACTTGGAGGACGACATCAAACACGGTTTTCTTCGAGTTGTCTTTTTGAAGAACTTGAGCAATAGAGGTGGTAATGGCGTCCAACGCCTTTGTTTTGCGCATTTTTGCTGGCATAACAAGACCGGTCGGGGTGTTTAAATCGAGCTCCGAGTTGTTCAATAAGCCATCCAAAGAAGAATCATCGAGCGTGGAATGGGAGGCGCCAGTCATTTCTGTCGCAGAACGTTTGCGTTGTCGATGCGTGGGTTCGTTGTCTTGAGAAAGCGCTGTTAAGAAGGACCGAGCAGCCGAAGGGTTATTAAGAAAAAAATTACGTGCCATTTCCATGCTGAATGTGTTATTGCCAAGGCTAGGAAAGGTTCTTTGGATAGACTCCATCTTTGGTTGGTCCAATGGATCCTTGCTCCTACGCACTTTGTTAACGAGTGTCTTCAGCTCGCGTTGTTCTTCGTTATTTAATGGTGTAGCCATCTAAAAAGAGAAAAGAAAAATAAAAAGAAGAGAAGAGAATGGTGAGACACAGAAAAAGAAAGAAAAGATAATAAGACAAAAAGACACAGCGAAAAAATACATAGCAAAAGAAAAGAAGATGGCAGAACACAAAGAGAAAAGAAGATTGCAGAACTCAAAGAGAAAAGATAATGGCGGGACACAGAAGAGAATAGATAGCAAAACAGAAGAGGTTGGCGGTCGCTCAGAAAGAATAAAGGATACTTGAAAGAAGAACAGAGATAGGAAGAAACCACATACCTTTAACGAGAAAAGTTGAGAAATTGTGACGAAAATTCTGAACGAAAATTTCAGGTCCGAAAAAAAAAACTAAAAATAGAATTTTACTGGCCCAAAAAAATTCACTGTTTTTTTAAAAAAGTGACCTCGTTTTTTTTGACCCAAAATTTTGTTCAGATTTTTTCGTCACAATTTCTCAACTTTTCTCGACGAAGGTATGTGGTACTCTTCCTATCTCTCTTCTTCTTTCAAGTATCCTTTATTCTTTCTCACGCCATCTTGTCCTCGTTCTTACCACCTCCTTCATATTCATTCCATTTCCCCATTTCTTGTGTAAATTGGTGTTTCTCTTTCTGTTTACCCCCTCCTTCACACTCTCTCTACTTTCTTGTGTGTATCCTTTCTCCCTCTACAGTTCTTTGATCTTTCTTGCGCATACCACCATCTTTTTTTCTCCTCTGCTCTACTACAACTATCAGTCTTATACTCTCTTTTTCTGTATACAACATTCTTTCTGTCTGCATAGAATGGCGAACGCTTACTATCATGCCCTTTTTTCCGATGATGGACTGGCCATCATGGAGAAGTGTCCCGTCTGTCAAGATATGAAGGATGTGAAAGACATGGTTACAATTTGCGAAAGTCACACCTTTCATGTAAGTTGTCGTGCTTGTACTCATGGCCTTGTAATGCACCGCACTGTTGGTTGTCCCATGTGTCGTGGCGTGCTTTCATTTGAAAACGCACACGAGCTTCCCTCCATTCAAATGGAAGAAGAAGACGAAGAAGAAGAAGAGGAAGAAGAAGAGGAAGAAGAAGAAGAAGCAGGCGACATCGATGATCTAATGCGCGGTGTTGGCGAAGATTACCCTGGACAGTTTCAGGCGTGGCGTCAATCTGAAGAGCGT
>Ga0209533_1004989_pt1 | contig 11391 bp, 8 predicted proteins | sample COG_04_FD_184748 | JGI IMG/M metagenome (GOLD analysis project Ga0209533, IMG submission 184748) | Pelagic Microbial community sample from North Sea - COGITO 998_met_04 (SPAdes) (version 2) | ecosystem: Environmental > Aquatic > Marine > Neritic zone/Coastal water | place: Helgoland, sampling... | reverse complement strand
ACATTCTTCATTTTCGCCAGTTAGACCACGCTCATTTAGTAATTCTTGAATTATTTGATTTAACCTTCCATTAAGAAGTTCCTCAAATTCCACCCTTAAAGTGTCATCCATTGGCCCCATTGGCCCCATTGGCCCAGCCTTACCATCTTTACCAGCTTTACCAGCTTTACCAGCTTTACCAGCAGCCCCACTTATACCTGAAGTGCCATTAGTACCATTTGCTCCATTGATACCATCAACTCCATTTACACCTGAGGTACCATTAATACCATTTGCTCCGTCAGCGCCGTCAGCGCCGTCAGCGCCGTCAGCACCATCAACTCCATTTGCCCCTGTAGCTCCGGCTTCACCTTTAGGACCGGTTTTACCATCTTCATTAATTGACAGTGATTTTAAACTCTTTGCATTCCTGGCCGATAGGTACAGAGATGCTGCGGCTATAGTTATAGCAGCGATTAATAATATTTCCATTCTATTATTTTGTTTTTATGCACGGTAATTCGTACTAGTTTGATTGTGCAATACATACACATAGTATAATATATATCATGTAGAATGTAAACTTTAATAATAAACTTTATATAACACTTATAAATATAAAACGAAAATATGTCATTAGCAGACGGTTACGAAAATGAAAAGGGGCGCAAAGGCCCTACTAAAAGAAAACCTACTCCTTTTTTAGATGAGTTTGGTGAAGACCTAACCCAACAGGCAGCAGAAGGTAAATTAGATCCTATAATAGGAAGAGATAAAGAGATTTATAGAATTTGCCAGATACTTGCACGTAGGAAAAAGAATAATCCAATTATATTAGGAGACCCTGGTGTTGGTAAAACTGCAATCGTGGAAGCTATTGCACAAAGAATTATAACTAAAAAAGTAGCAAGAGTTCTACTTAATAAGAGATTAATTTCTCTTAATATGGCAAACATAGTTGCTGGTACAAAATACCGTGGCGAGTTTGAAGAACGTATGAAGAATATTGTGGATGAAATAAAAGCATCTCCAAATGTTATAATTTTTATTGATGAGATTCATACAATAGTAGGAGCTGGTGGAGTTAGTGGTGCGTTAGATGCTAGTAATATTCTTAAACCAGCTTTAGCAAGAGGGCAAGTACAATGTATTGGTGCTACAACATTAGATGAGTACCGAGAGAATATTGAGGATGATGGGGCATTAACCCGTAGATTCCAAGAAGTATTTGTAGATCCTCCATCAATTGTAGATGCAATCGAAATACTTACTAGGATTAAAGGGGTCTATGAAGAGCATCACTCTGTTGAATATTCTAAAGAGGCTATCGAAGCTTGTGTTAAACTAAGTGAACGTTATATTAAACAAAGAGAACTTCCAGATAAAGCAATTGACTTATTAGATGAGTCTGGTGCACGAACACATTTAATGGAAGTAAAAATGCCGGCTAAGATTAAAACATTAGAATCTGAATCTGAAGAAGTTAGATTAGAAAAGAAAGCAGCTGTAGATATTCAAGATTATGAATTAGCAGCGGCACTAAGAGATAAGCAACTAAAGATTGAATCTAAAGTAATTGATGAAACTGAATTATGGGAAGAAGGTCTTAAGAAAAAACGTAGACAAGTAACTCTTACTGATATACTTGAAACAATCTCAATGCAAACTGGAATTCCTGTTAATAAATTAGGGGCTGATGATTTGAAGATGATTAAAGCAATGTCAGCCGAACTTAAGAAACATATTATTGGACAAGACGAGGCTGTTGATGCTTTAACGCAAGTTATTAAGAGATCAAGAACTGGAGTTGCTAGTCATAATAAACCAATTGGTTCTTTTATGTTCTTAGGCCCAACTGGAGTTGGTAAAACAGAAACTGTAAAAGCATTAGCAGAATATATGTTTGGTGAAGCAGATTCTATGATTAGAATCGATATGTCAGAATACCAAGAGAAATTTAATGTTTCTAGATTAATTGGATCTCCTCCGGGATATGTTGGACACGAGGATGGTGGTCAACTAACAGAGGCTGTGCGACGCAAGCCTTACTCTGTGGTTCTATTTGACGAAATCGAGAAAGCTCACCCAGACACATTCAATACACTTCTACAGGTACTTGACGAAGGTCGTTTAACCGATTCATTAGGAAGGGAAGTTGATTTTACAAATACTATTATTGTAATGACTTCTAATGTTGGTGCAAGAAAGGTACAAGATTTCGGCAATGGTGTTGGATTCAATAGTGAATCTAGTGTTGTGCAGGAAAGTGTTAAGAAAGATGCTATCATTAAAAAGGAGCTTAAGAATAAGTTTAGCCCTGAGTTTTTAAATAGACTAGATCAACTTATATTATTTTCACAATTATCAAATGATAGTATTCTTAAAATTGTAGATATTGAATTAGATCATTTTAATGATAGAATGGAAGAAGTTGGATATCAATTTAAATTTACAAAAGCAACAAAGGACTTTTTAGCAATTGAAGGCTATGATGTACTATATGGTGCAAGGCCTGTAAAAAGAGCAATACAAAAATATGTAGAAGATCTAGTTGCAGATGCTATAATTGATGGCAAACTTAAAGCCGGCAAAACTTATACTATCAATAAAAACAAAACAGATAGTAAACTTACTCTAAAATAATCATATAACAAGTATACATATACAAATAACATGAGCTTTTCAAAAACATTTATAGATATAATTAAACATATCAATTCAAGTGGTATTGAATCTCAACCAAGAGACTTAAAAGTAAAAGAAGTTTCTTTGGCTGATTTCGATATAGACCCAAAATATCCAATTGCTAATTTTCCAGCACGGAACTTTAATTGGAAGTATTTAGCTGGAGAATTGGCTTGGTATTTACACAGAGACAATGATGTAGATTACATCGGTAAATATTCTAAAATGTGGTCGACATTAACTAATCCAGACTCAAATGAAATTAATTCAAACTATGGTAGTCTTGTAATTAATGATGAGCAGTTTGGATGGGTGGTTGAATCACTAAAGAAAGATATAAATAGCAGACAGGCTATCATGTTCTTTAATCAGCCTAAGTTTCAGTTTGAAGGTAATAAAGATTTTGTATGTACAATGTACTCTAATTTCTTTATTCGCGAGAATACACTTATGATGAAAATACAAATGAGATCTAATGATATATTCTTTGGTCTTACATTTGACGCACCCTTCTTCTCATTCTTAATGCAATCAGTATACCATATACTACTTAAAGATTATCCTGACCTAAAACTAGGACACTATTTTCATTATGCTGATAACTTGCATTTTTATGAAAGACATTTTGAATTAGCAGAAACTATTGTTAATGATAATGTATCGGAAGATCATTCGTTTATATTAAAAAAACCTTTTATTGATTATAATGATGGTAAGGTTAGCCTAAGTAGTACGGCTAGAGATTTTGTTTCTAGAATAGATGAAGCTGCTGGCTCTAAGTTAGTGGATTATAAATCAATCTTAGCAGATTACTTTATATTAGAAAATGACGACAATTAATAATATGTCAAACGCACCAACAATATTCATCGCCAACCCAAGGGTACTATTGAAAGAGGATTTCGATATGTTGCTAATGTCAAAGTATGATATATTCTTTAGAAGGATTGTGGAATTTGTATTGGAGGCACACGAAGGCGAACAAGGCAACGATTTACTAGCAATTATTATAGATGAAGACGATAATGAATTTGCAATGCATTTACCAGAGGCTGGCTATGTGCAATCTTTAAATAAAGCAAACGCCTACTTTTTAGAAATAGAAGAATACGAGACATGCAGTCTAATTAACACACTTACAAAAAACTATAAATAATGAATTACTATAATAAAGATAAAGAATTTGAAAGATTTGCTAAAAGTGAATTAAACATAGGATCAAGTACAGTTGACATGTATGCTAAACATATAGAAGGTTCTATGACTCCTTATATTTTAGAGGAGCGTGAGATGCGAGTAACTCAAATGGATATCTTTTCAAGATTAATGGCCGATAGACTATTATGGGTAGCAGGCCCAGTAAATGATCAGATGTCAACAGTGGTACAGGCTCAATTAATGTTTATGGATACTACTTCTGAGTCAGATATTACAATGCATATTGATTCACCAGGAGGTTCAGTTAAATCTGGGCTATCAATGGTTGATGTTATGGATTATATCAAATGTGATATTAGAACAATTAATACTGGCATGGCCGCTTCAATGGGATCTGTTCTATTAGGAGCTGGAACCAAAGGTAAAAGAATGTCATTAAAACATTCAACAACAATGTTACACCAATCTTCAGGAGGATTCTCTGGAAATATTCAAGATGCAAAGGTAGATTGGGCTGAATGGCAAAAAGTCAATGTTGAGCTATTTAATTTACTTGGGAGTTATTGTGGTAAAAAACCAGAACAAGTAATGAAAGATGCCACTCGAGATTTTTGGCTTAATGCCGAAGAAGCACTTAAGTATGGCATTATTGATGAAATAGTACAGAGTCAAAGAAAATAAAAATGAATAAGAGAGAAAAGCAAAGAGCAGTATTTATTAAGTTAATAAATAAGCAACTAGAGCCACATGGCGTGGTGTATGAAGATGTAGTATCAAATCAAGAATGGTATATGCAATACAGTACAACTGAAAAAGAAGAGTCTGCATTTATAAAATGGGGCACAGATTTAATTAAAACTGAGCTTAAACTTAATGCCAATCTAGCCAAAAGAGAAATGAGTTGGTTTATTTTACAATGGGGGCTTACTACCACCAAGGTAGCTCCAGCGTTAAAAACACCAACGGAGGCTAGAAAGACAAAATAAAATATTATTTTAATACCTAGCAATTAGCCATATACTCTACCGTCAATGTGATAGATAGAGCATATGGCTAATCCTATGAAAATACCCAGTTGGATGACTGATGGTCCTATGGACTATGAGTTTAAATCTTATAAGATGTATTCCGAACTGGAAGCATTGGCCGTACAATTGGCTGATGGTAAACTATTTGAAGTTCTTTTAGTAGTTGATGAGGTATTAGAATACCTTTATAAGTATGATGGCGACCGAATGACCTCTGCTGATACCCTTTCTGATTATGAACTAATTGGCATTGATTGGCAAAATTTCAATCTAGAATTTATAGAAACAGATGCTGCATGTCAACGTAATGATATATTAGACGCTATTTGTGATTTGGCAATAGATAAGTATGAATCATTCCATGCTAAGATTAGAGCAATCTGGAGAGATATCGAATCTGGAGTTAGTATTAACTACGTACCAAACAAACCATATTTAATAGCACCTGGCTTTGTATTTATTATCACACCAGATAATATGATACACACATATTATTTTAATAAGCCTACTAAGTATTCTACACGAACATGGAAAGACTTTAAATTAGAGCATATTAAAACTGCAAAATTTACACCTAAAGAATATTTTAAGCATATTGATGAATTGATTACGGCATCCTCCGAAAAAATAATATTTAAAGTTAATTGTGATAACAATATCAAAATAGAGGGCAATTCAATCGCCATTATTCAACATAAGATATATAATAGGTTAAAGCAAGACTTTCATTTTTGATTGCCTAGCTAATTTATTTTGATATATAAAACAAGAAAAAAACAAACATAAAATTATGCCAAGCGTAAATAGACAATCTATCTTTCTGATTTTAGCGGAACACAAGACCGTTGTAAGAGGACAAGGACAAACATTCGTATTAAAACTACATAGAGAATACATAGGAAACTTAATTGACTTAAATTTAGTAGAAAATGTAGAATTCAAACTATTTGACTCAGCTGGAGTTCAAGTTAAAGCAGGTAGTCGTAAGACTGGATCTGTAACAGTAGGTGTTGGTGGCAATATAGGTCAAATGCAGTTTGATATAACAGGTGCTGAAACTTTAAATCTACCTTCTGGTGATATAAAAGTTGAAGTTACTCTTACTGATGCAACTGGACTTAACTTTGAAAAGAAAACAATACTACCAAAGCTTAAATTAGGAACTATTACAAATGCAGGTGAAACTTTACCTGACGGTTCTATTGCAGGTAGATTTGTATCACCTTCTATTATATACAAAATTAAATCATTTAGCGCTGTTGATTTACCAGCACCAAGTGAATTAGTACTTAATTCAAACAGGCCTGTTAATATAAATACAATTACATTTAACAACACTGATGATAACGGTAAAAGAAATGCATTACTAGAACAGACTCTTATTAATAAATTAGATGTTGCTGGATCTGATGTCTCTATTACACTTACTAATGTTAACAACACCGGAGAATATGCATCTTTTAAAGTTGTATCTTGGAGTAGGGTTAATATTACAGATGTTGATGGTGTCGATAACACAGACTATACCGATGGTATTAGATTAGTGGTAAGCGCTGAAGGCCATGCAAGAAGTAGAGATCTAGATCTAACCTTTATTGCTGGAACCAGCTTAGGCTTAACTTTAGATACTTATGCTAATAATTCAGTTAAAGTAAATGATACATCATATAAGAATATAACATTTACAGGTGGAGCTACCGTATCACAAAATGGTGATAGCGTTACTGTTGCAATTCCTATCTTAGGTGGAGGTGGTGTTATCAACGGTGTTGATGGTACTTCTGGAACATCTGGAAATGATGGTGCTGCAGGAACATCTGGCGTTAATGGAACATCTGGTACTGACGGAGTTGCCGGAGCTGCTGGGGCTGCTGGAGCTGCTGGAGCTGATGGAACTTCAGGAGTTGATGGAACCTCTGGAGTTAACGGAGCGTCTGGTAATGATGGAACGTCTGGAGCTAATGGAATTGATGGTATTGATGGAGTTAACGGAGCTGCTGGAACGAGCGGTATAGATGGTGTTGATGGAACTAATGGTAATGCTGGAACATCAGGAGTTGATGGAACATCTGGTAATGACGGAGCTGCGGGAGTAGTTGGTCCTACTGGTCTAACTGGTGAAGATGGTGCTGATGGAACATCTGGTGTTAATGGAGCTAATGGTGCCGATGGTGCTGTCGGAGCCCAAGGTATTCAAGGTATTCAAGGTGAAATTGGAGCAACCGGAGCAGATGGTGCTGCTGGAGCTGATGGAACTTCTGGTGTTAATGGAACTAATGGTGCTGCTGGAGCTGATGGAGCTGATGGAGCTGATGGAACCTCTGGAGTTGACGGAGCTGCTGGTGCTAATGGTGCTGCTGGAGCTGATGGAACTTCTGGTGTTAATGGAACTAATGGTGATGCTGGAGCTGATGGAGCAACAGGAGCTGCTGGTGCTGATGGTGCTAATGGAGCTGACGGAACTTCTGGAGTTAATGGTATTCAAGGTGAAACTGGAGCTGCTGGAGCTGATGGAGCTGATGGAACTTCTGGAGTTGATGGTATTCAAGGTGAAACTGGAGCTGCTGGAGCTGATGGAGCTAATGGAACTTCTGGAGTTGATGGTATTCAAGGTGAAACTGGAGCTGCTGGAACATCTGGTTTATCTGGAGTTGATGGTAACGACGGAGCCCAAGGTATTCAAGGTGAAACTGGAGCTGCTGGAGCTAATGGAACTTCTGGAGTTGATGGTATTCAAGGTATTCAAGGAGATGCTGGTATTGGTATTAATTTTCAAGGTAATGTTGCAAATGTAGATGCATTAAATGATATTATAAGTCCTGAATCTGGAGATGCTTATATAGCACAAGATACAGATTCATTATGGGTCTGGAATGGTGAGGCATGGGTAGATGGGGGTTCTATACAAGGACCTGCTGGAGCTAATGGAACTTCTGGAGTTGATGGTATTCAAGGTGAAACTGGAGCTGCTGGAGCTGATGGAGCTGCTGGAGCTGATGGAGCTGCTGGAGCTAATGGAACTTCTGGAGTTGATGGCTCAGGTGGAGGAACTTATCTTTTAAGAGCTGACTTTAATAGCGCACAAGCTTTGGAAACTGTTGCATTTATTGACCCTACTGCTGGAACTGGAGTTTATAGCACTGCTGCCATTGCAGACGCACCGGTTGGAGATACTGCCTCATTTTCATTTGCATTAGAAACTGCACCTCCAATGAGTATAGTAGCATATGCTGCGAATACGGCAACTGGAGAATATAAAATTACACATTTAAATGCAGGTGGTGATGATATTGCACACAAAATAAAAGGAGTTACGTTTGAGGCACTTGAGGGAGGTTCTGCTGGACAAGTAGATGCAGGTCTTTTTGGTTCATTTGGTACTAGGGCTCAAATAGAAATTGATTTTGCTAAGGCTAATTTTGATTGGAATAGATTAGCATTCCCATCAGCTAAAGAAGCTCACATGTTTGTAGTATTTACATTCCCAGCAAATCCTACTGTATAATTTAAACAACTAAAATAATAAAGAATTAAATATATGTCAACTTTTATCCCAAAAACGATTACAGCCACGATTGGTTCTTATATTGGCAAGACTCTATATGCCGAGGACGATGGCATTGGACTTGAAACCCGGTTTCAATTCTACGATGTAGTCTTAAACTCAATATCAACACAACTACACTCTGACCAATCGACAAGAGAGGCTTCTCTATACAATGGTCTAGATCTAGAAGCTGGTATGTTTATTAGTGATGACTCTGCAGACACAATTGTAAAAATAGTTTCTATATCATCTAAAACTGAAACCTCTATGACATGTGTTGTAGAAGATGTGGATATGTTATCATATAGAATCGCTGGTAAAAACACAATTTCTGAAAGTGGTAATGTTGTTATATTTGAACTTAACGGTGAGGGAGAACCTCTACTTATTGATACTTCAGGTTTCTTAAGTGGAAAGGTAGATAGCCTTCAATCTAGATTTAACCTAAACGAAAGAGATGATAGAGTTAAATTCTCTCATGATTCTGCAATCAATGTTAGCGTTGGAGATATTGTTACAGTAGATACTAATGGAACAATAGTTAAATTTGGTTCTGTTGGTGCTTCTGCAACTAAGCTTGGTACTGCATTAGAATTATTAAGAAATGATAAAGATGTTTACATCAAACCATTTAATGATATTATTAGAACATACAGTGATCCTGAAGCATTAACAGCAAACCCAGGAGAAACTTATTATACATCAGAAACAACCGCGGGTAAAATTACAACTGCAACTGGTGGTAAAGCTACATTCTTACATTTAAATAATAAAATAGCTACCAACTTAGAAATAACATCTGCTACTCTACCAGGAGCTAGTGATATATTAGAAATTAACGGAGTGAAAGTATTTGATGGCCCTGCTGGCAACACAGTAGCTGATAATGACGCTCTATCTACTTTGCTTAATACTTTTACATCTCAAACAAATACAACATCAGCGGTTACACAAGCACCTGCAGTGGTTGATTCAGATGACAACGTAGTTCTATACCCTTCTACTTGGGGATTACACGATGTCTTTATTCCAATTGGAGCAGCTGGATCTACGCCTGATAGTTATGCAGCCATTACAATTTCAGATGGTATTAATACAGGTACTGTTACATTTAACACACCGGATGTTGTGGTTAACTTAGGAGCTGAGTATGATATTATGTCACCTGCTGCTATTGTTGCAGCTATTAATACTGTAATTACAGCACAGAGCCTAGATATTATTTGTGAAACTTATAGTAAACTTACTGGTAACGGAGATGGTATTAAATTAACAACAACTGGTTCTGCAACTGGAATAACTTTAACTAACGTAACAGCCGATGCATTTAGCGGAGCTGCAGTTGGAGCTAATTCAAGTACTGGATTAAACCTAGCTGCCTCTTTAGGAGCAGCAAACCTTGTATTAACAAGAGCATCAGGTGGACCTATCCTAGTGGATGGTTCTCCAAACTCTAGTGGTTATATTAACCAAGGTGGTGTTGTATCTTCAAACTCAGGTAAAGTACCCTATCTTTTATTAATTGAAAGTGAAGGTGGAGGGGCAGGAGTATCTGCAGTTGGCATTGACTCGCGTGCAGATATAAATGAAACATCATTAGTGACTACTGCTGATAATGATACAACTGGAATCACAATAACCTATACTCCATTCTTAGACGGTAATGTTACAGTTAAGGTAAATGGTGTAGAAGTAGACATGGGTAGTAAACTAGATCATTGTTACTTTTCAAATGATGGAGGTACTACTGCAAGAGCAGTTGCTGACATCGAAGCAGGAGATACTTTATATTGGAATGGATCACTTGCTGGCTATGAATTAGATGCAACCGATGATATAGATATTGCATATCAAATGTCTAGCTTAGATGTTTAAATAAAAATATAAAAAGATTATTATAATAAGGGCTCAAACTGATAAAGTTTGGGCTCTTTTAGTATATATAGTAATGAGGGTGGCATAACGCTATCCTTACGCGTAAAAATAAAAAACAATTAAATTATGTTAAAAATTAAACAAATTAGTGACTTCGTTTCTGGAGTTGCTGCGCAACCTGTTGGAACTGCGACTGCTACTGCAATCGGAGTTGTACAATCAGATGTTGATGCAAATCAATTAAACATTGAAGCTGCACTTTCTACTGAATTAGTAGCTAGAGCTTCTGCAGTATCAGGTGTTCAAGCGGATGTTGATGTAAATCAATCAAACATTGAAGCTGCACTTTCTACTGAATTAGTAGCTAGAGCTGGTGCTGACGTGACATTGTCTACTAACCTATCTACTGAATTAGTAGCTAGAGCTGGTGCTGACGGTACATTGTCTACTAACCTAGCTGCTGAAGCTGTAACTGCAAGATCTGCTGAATTAGTATTAAGGAACGATCTATCTACTACTGATGGTAGAGTAACTACTTTATTGGGTGGTTCTACTGCAGCATTAGATACTTTTGGTGAAATTAAAGGTTTTATCGACGGATTATCTACTGAAGATGTAACGACTATCGCTGCAATTTCTACTGCTGTTTCTAATGATCTAATTCATGATGCTGCAATCTCAATTGGTATATCTACTGATGTAGTTCATGCTGCTGATATCATTTCTGGTGATGCTGCTTCTTTATCTTCTGCTAAGGTTTATACTGACGCTGCGGAATTAGCTGCTGTCAGCGCTGCTGGACTTGCTTCTATCGCATATTCTGATTCTGCAGATGTTGTTACTTTAGCTAGTGCTGCTACTGCTGCTGAAGCTTATGCTGATCAAGTTGAAATCGATGCTGTAGCTACTGCTGCTGCTTATACTGATGCTGCTGAAGCTGATGCAATTTCAACTGCTATTGTAAATGGTGATCTTGCTTATGATTCACTAGGTGATGCTGCTCAAGCGTTAGTTGATGCTAAAACTTATGCTGATACTGCTGAAGCTGATGCAATTTCAACTGCTGCTACTGCTTCTGAAGCTTATACTGATGCTGCTATAGTTCTAGTTGATGCTGAC
>Ga0209533_1004987_pt1 | contig 11394 bp, 8 predicted proteins | sample COG_04_FD_184748 | JGI IMG/M metagenome (GOLD analysis project Ga0209533, IMG submission 184748) | Pelagic Microbial community sample from North Sea - COGITO 998_met_04 (SPAdes) (version 2) | ecosystem: Environmental > Aquatic > Marine > Neritic zone/Coastal water | place: Helgoland, sampling... | reverse complement strand
TAATTTTGATATGGATTTGGCCTATTTCTCGGAATCGGCTGACTTTACAATCAAACTGCAACCGCATGAAGAAGATTTTTCCATTGCGGGCGAATTAGAATTTATGGTGTGTAACGACGAAATGTGTTTGCCGCCAACCTATGAGGATTTTGAAGCTACCGTCACTGGCGCTCCGGTTCCCTCTATATGGAAGGGAATGGGCACGACCTTTTGGCTTGGATTCTTGGGCGGTTTTGCCGCACTTATCATGCCGTGTATTTTCCCGATGATACCGCTTACGGTGAGTTTCTTTACGAAACAGAGTAAGACCAAAGCGGAAGGGATTGTTAAGGCTTCGATCTATGGTATCGGTATCATTGTAATCTACGTGGGATTAGGACTTTTGGTTACGCTCCTTTTTGGTGCGGATAGTTTGAATAAAATGGCCACTAACCCGTGGTTTAATCTCGCATTCTTTGCCTTATTTGTGGTTTTTGCCGCAAGTTTCTTTGGCGCTTTTGAAATCACCTTGCCTTCCAGCTGGGTGAATAAAGCGGACGATGCGTCTAATAAAGGAGGTATGGTCGGAATTTTCTTCATGGCTTTTACCTTGAGTTTAGTAAGTTTCTCATGTACAGGACCAATTATTGGATCACTCCTTGTTAAAGCCGCCTCTGGTGGATCGTTACTAGGTCCAGCAGTTGGAATGTTTGGTTTTGCCCTTGCTCTCGCTATTCCATTTACGCTATTCGCAGCTTTCCCAGGCTGGTTAAATTCCCTGCCATCTTCCGGAGGTTGGTTGAATACGGTGAAGGTGACCCTTGGATTTTTAGAATTGGCTTTTGCCTTGAAGTTCTTATCTACCGCGGACATGGTCATGCAGTGGCATTTATTAGAACGCGAATTATTCCTTGCCATTTGGGTGACTATTGCATTCGCAACAGCGTTCTATTTGCTGGGTGCTTACCGCATGCCGCTAGACAGTCCCGTACAGAGCATCGGCGTGAGCCGTTTATTTATCGCACTAACCTTCCTAATCATGGGCTTTTACATGCTGCCAGGAATCTTCGGAGCCCCTGTGAAACTCATCGCAGGTTTCCCGCCGCCGGAGCATTATGCTGAGCAAAGAGGAGGAGCCTTCGCACAGCCAAACATCACAACAGTGGTATCCGGCGAACAGACGAGTGTTCAGCCGGAATTGGGCGAACATTGTCCCAATGGACTTCCTTGTTTTAACGACTACGAAGCCGGATTGGCCTATGCGAAAGAAGTAGGTAAACCCATCATGATTGATTTCACTGGATGGGGCTGTGTGAATTGCCGTAAAATGGAAGAAAATGTATGGGTTGACGAACGCGTTCATCAGCGTCTTCGCGACAACGTCGTATTGGTTTCATTGTATGTAGATGCGCGCCCTGAGTTACCAGAAGATGAACAATACATCAGCGAAATTACGGGTCGTAAAATCAAGAACATTGGAAATAAATGGAGTGAATTCCAAGAGGTTAACTTCCAGGAAGTAAGCCAACCGCTCTATGTTATTTTAGGCCACGATAACCTAGAGCCTTTGGTGGAGAAAAATGCGTACAATCTCGATGTAGAAGCCTATATCGAATGGCTTGACCGCGGAGTCGCAGCATTCGAAAAATAAATTGCTTTTAAATATTTCTAACGCCCGGACAGAACCATCTGCTCCGGGCGTTGTCATTTAGATATGGAAGCAACGCTAGAAGAACGGTACCGACTTCGTCAAGATCAGAAAGTTGTGGGCTATGCCAGGAAAATTGGTGGTCGCACACTGTTTTATAGTCGCGACGGGTTTTGGTGGTCGGGTCTTAAAATCGAACATAATCAGATCGATGAGAGCATCGGTATTTACGATATTGATCGTCAAATGCTTCATGAATGGGATATTGTCGAATACCGTCTAGAAGAAGACCGTGACCGATTAGGCGCCTTTCTCTGGTCAACGAAACGCAAGTGTTTCTGTATTGTAGATGTAAAAGATCCAGAAATTGAGGTCCCACTCTTTGTGGATGACCTTCAGTTATTTCAGCCGAACGACTTGCGATTCAAAGCATACCTCTTTGAAAATCCAGATTTAATGGAAGAGTTAGGTGTGAGAGACGAATGATAGCTATTTTAGCAGTTCAGTACTAACGCATCACAAGCAGGATGAACACTAACTTTGTAGAAGAATTAAAATGGCGTGGCATGTTACACGATATCATGCCCGATACCGAAGAACTGCTGACTAAAGAAATGGTAAGTGGTTACATAGGTTTTGACCCAACAGCAGATTCTTTAGGAGTAGGAAACATGGTGCAGATCATGACGCTCGTTCATTTCCAACGCGCAGGGCACAAGCCGATCGCCCTATTGGGTGGTGCCACAGGCATGGTGGGCGATCCTTCGGGGAAAAGCGCAGAGCGCAATTTGCTAGATTTAGAGACGCTCAACCACAACCTTGATAGCCAGAAAGCACAATTGGCTAAATTCTTAGACTTTGATTGCGGCGAGAACAGTGCCGAGATCGTCAATAATTATGATTGGTTTAAAGAGTTTGATTTTTTAGGATTCATACGCGATGTAGGTAAGCACATGAGTGTCAACTACATGATGGCAAAGGACAGCGTAAAAAATAGATTAGAAACCGGTATGAGTTTTACGGAATTCTCGTACCAATTGATCCAAGGCTATGACTTCTACCACCTTTGGAAAAACCGTGGGGTGAAGCTTCAAATGGGCGGCTCCGATCAGTGGGGTAACATCACTACAGGAACAGAGCTCATTCGTCGCTTGGGTCGCGGCTCAGCACATGCGTTGACTACGCCTTTAATCAAAAAAGCCGACGGCACTAAATTTGGAAAATCGGAAGGTGGGAATGTTTGGCTGGATCCGAAACGTACGACACCGTATGCGTTTTACCAGTTTTGGTTAAATGCAGCCGATTCTGATGCTGAGAATTATATAAAGATCTTTAGTATCGAATCGCGTGAGGTCATTGAAGCACTTATCGCAGAACATGCTGAGGCTCCGCACCAGCGTAAATTACAAAAGGCCTTAGCCGAAGAAATAACGATAAGGGTTCATAGTCAAGAGGACTTAGAAAACGCCCAAGCAGCTTCACAAATATTGTTCGGAAAGGCAACTGAAGAGCAACTTCGCGGTCTTGATAATGATACTTTAATGAGCGTCTTTGAGGGTGTGCCACAGCATGAATTACCGGCTGCAGCACTTGATACCGGCCTAGACATTGTAGATGCCTTAGCAGAGGCAACCACTATTTTCCCTTCGAAAGGAGAGGCTAGAAAAATGGTACAAGGCAATGGCGTTGCCATTAATAAAACGAAAGTGACGGTGGATAAGCAGCTGACTGTAGAAGATGTAGTCGCCGGAAACCTTATTCTCGTCCAGAAAGGCAAAAAGAATTACTACCTCGTTCGCGTCATCTAAAGCGGTAGGTAATTAAATACGATATCGTCGATTTCTTTCATGAAGCGATCATTTGGGCGCTGAAAGAAGTAGAACATTCCGTTTTCTCGCTTGGCACTTTCCTTCAGTTTCGCATATTCGAAGGATTCACCTTTGTTTACTAAACAGTAAGGTAAGCCGCTACGTACGATGAAAAGTGCTTGAAAATCTGGCTCCGAAGGGTTTTTACTTCTATTGAGGTATGCCCAGCATTCGTAACCGTCAAAACGTTGGTACTCCCATTGATTCTTTTTGAAGGCATCTTTCAAATTATCATTGACGGCGCCCAAACGTTGTCCGGAAAAATAGTTTTCTAAGAAATTAGTGGGAAAACTTTTCCGTTCTAATTCTCTACCTAAGACTTGCCCAGATAAAACCACCTCGTAATATTTAGACATTCGCCTAGCGGTACTTTCCCAAAGTGAGTCCAAAGGATAGCTTGTGTATACTGTTCCGAGCGTATCTTTTTTTGCATTGAGCAAAGCGGCATCGGCCATAACTCTTTTGTCCAATTCGTTGACAAAGTCTTCATGAACCCATACGTGTGTAGTCCCCTGGTAATAACCGCTGTTAAAATCTGTAGCGAAAATTCGTACTGAATCGCGCAAACTCAGAGTGCCTTCACCGTTGGTGAAGTTCGCTGTCCGTCTTACAACTTGGGCATTGCTCAACGTGCAAAACGCTAGAAATGTAAAACAGAAGAAAGTATTTAATTGTCTCATAGACTAACCATTAAATTACAGCCTCTAATTTCACTATTGTCGAGTCGGCCGTAAACTTCAAATGTACCATTTTCAAAAACCCTGCCTTGATCTGATAGTGCTAAAAATGCACAGGTATCTTCGTTGGCAAGATCTATGATTTGTAGTGCTCCGCGGCTTCCGTCTCGTTTAGGCACATCTAGTGGATCGGCTATATCCCGAGTATAAACACGCATCCAAGGTGGGCATTTAAAAACATCGGAACCATTTAAGTATGCTTGGCTTAGTAATTCTGTCATGCCATACTCACTATCGAGCGTGCTTACGGGGAAACTGTTTCTTAAAATGGCGTGTACCTGTTCTCGAATCAATTCTTTTCTGCGTCCTTTCATCCCGCCGGTCTCCATAATATGGAGTTCCAAAAAATGCAATTGCGGACCGATTCCAAAGTCATCGTTTGCAAGTTTTTCAGCAAAATCAAGCAAAGCAAAGGTGACGCCTAATAAAAGCGTGGGTCGATTTTCAGATTGCAAACGCATCAGAATCGCAATTAAATCCTGATGATTGTACAAATAAAATCCACTATCCTTGGAACCACTCTCACGAATCATGCCTTCCGTCATATGTACTAATGAAGACCCTTCGCGTTCTAAATACGAAGGCAATAGTGCCAAAACGGTCCAATTCTTTATGGAGCCATATTCTCGTTCGAAACCGGCCAAATAGATTTGATCATATGCGGACACGGATTTAACGTAATGCAAACTGGGTGTTCCTCCGGTCGTGGTAGAAGAAGAGAATACGGTTTCGGCTTCCCAGTCTCCAGTCTTAATCTCATGTCCCTTAAACTGTTCTACAGGAAAAAATGGAATGGCTTCGAGACTGCGCACGTTCTTTGGATTTCGGCATAATAGGTCGCACCATTTACGGTAGCGTAAGTTTTTCGCATACTGCCGTTCAAATACAGCAAGTGCATTTGATTCGAAATTTTCTTCCGATATGTGGTCGAGATACGGCATAAAAAAACCCGCGCTGCAAGCGCGGGTCTAAATTAGTTAATCGCAGTGAGGTTAAAGCGAGTATCTGAAGCTCAATTTAAACGTCCGTCCCGGTGCCCATGTGCTAAAGAATGGGGAATGGCTATTGTAGCTGCGGAAAATACGATCACGCGTATCGTCCATGATGTTGTTTACGCTAAACCCTAATTGGTATTGACGATCCGCACCGAAGTTTTTCAATAGGTTGAAGTTCAAACTGTGGAACGGTACCTCAAAAACATCCGGGTTGTCTGCTACACCAACAATGTATAGTTTTTCACCTTGTACATTATAGAATAGACCGCCTTGCCATCCGTTTTTTGGATTGTTGTAACTCAATCCAGCATTGATCAGGTAAGGACTTTGGCCTTGCATCGCTCTGGTTTCACTAATGACTTCTCCTTCTCGAGCCGAAGCTACACGCGCAGCGAACTCCGAAGAGTCTCTTGTCACAGAAGACAAGATGTAAGAGAAGTTCGAATTCAGTTCTAAATGCTTCATTCCGATGAAACCTAGATTTTTACGAATCTCAAACTCAGCACCGGCTACAGTTGCGTTACCCACGTTTCTTGGCTGGAAATTAGAAGGTGCAGCAGCAGAATACGCGACCAGTTCAATCGGATTTTCGAAGTACTTATAAAAACCCGAAAACCCTATGGTTTGTCCGCCTTCGAAGAAATATTCGTAGCGGAAATCTAAATTGCTAATGGTAGTATTGGTAAGATCAAGATTACCGATAAACGTGATACCTGTGAGGACATCTTCGATCTGCGCAGCACTCTTTTCTTTGAACGAAGGACGTGCTACTGTGCGGAAGGCGCCAAAACGAAGGTTTGAATTTTCGTTAACGCTATAAATGAGTGAAGCAGTAGGGAATAGGTTGAAGTTATTCAAGACTGGCTCCCATTGGTAATTGATCCCCGTTCCAGGAGCAGCAGCCTCTTGCTGGTCTACTCCGGTATAGAACTGGTCGTAGCGCTCCATGCGAAGACCTACTACCATTTTTGTCAGTGGGTTCAAGCTGAATTCCTCATGAATGTAACCCGCCAGATTGCTTTGGATACCCTGGTATGCGTTATTCGCTTCGTAGTTTCCGCTGTAGTAGGTGCCTGCATCTGTGATCACATTCCAGACAAAGTCCTCAGAGAGTAATTCATCTGCTTCACCGGTAAGTGGATTTAAATTTCCTAACGATTTCGCACGCAACTGGTAACGTAAAATCTCGTAATCACGGTATTTGAAGGTGTAGCTCGCGCCGTATTTCATTTTCGCATCTCTTCCGCGAACTTCATGACTCCGCGTAAAGTCTAATCTGTTCGCCAGATTGAATTCATTCAATTCACGCCAAATGCGATTTGGGAATCCCGTTTCTCCTGGAGCAATAGCAAAAGTGTTGTCCTCTGTTCTATATGAAGTCGAACGGATGTCTTTATCTGCGATGCTACTAAAGGTAGGTGCAATGCGCCAATCGATTTTTAATTTATTGTCGTCGCGGCTGTGTTGGCCGTTGAACAAAGCAGAGGTAATGGAACGCTGCGAATATTCTAAGTTGTCTCTCGATCCAACAAACGAATTTTCAATAGACGAAGTCTCCTTGAATTTACCCGTACGACTTTCGCCATTTTGCAAATGCATCACAGTAAATCGGTACTTATCGTTGTCGTCTTTAATGGAGTAACCGAAAAGACCACTCATAAATACATTACTTATGGCTAATGAACCCACTTGAGTGCGGTCCGCCTGAAGCGCATAATCGGTAGGCTGATTTCCTTTACGGTAAAAGTTCTGCTCGTACATGCGGGTGCTGTCCACCCCAAGGGTGCCGTAAAAAGTGGTGTTCGCTTTGTAGGAGAAGGATCCGTTGTAACCAACGGTTTTACCGTTCTCTTTTTTAATTTGATTTCCGCCGCTTATACCTAAAGATCCATTCAGTGGCATGGACTGCGCTTTCGCGCCCAATACCGAAGAAAAGCCCTCCGTTAATTCCGTTGTAATCGGGTCGTCCAGGGCAGGATTAGGAATTCCTTCATAGATGTAATTCTGAGGCAGCGGATTAGTACGGAAACCACTGTCGAATCCTAAGAAATCTGTTACTGAACCCTGGTGGCCTAGGCCTTGAATGAGGTGCATTGCAGGATTGTAACTCAACGATGAGCTGATGTTCAATGTCTTTTTAGTCGGAAAATCGACCAATTCGATATTGACTAAACCACCCGAAAAATCCGCAGGTAAATCTGCAGTAAGCGTTTTGAGTACTAGAATATTCTGTAAAATATTGGTCGGAAAAATATCCATTTGGAGCGAGTTACGGTCCGGGTCAAGCCCAGGAATATCCATACTCATTAACTGCGTTTTCGTGTAGCGGTCACCGAGACCGCGGACAAACACGTACTTTCCACCTTGAATACTCACCCCAGGTACGCGAGTTACTGCAGCCGCAGCGTTTCCGTCCCCGATACGTTTAAAATTCTGTGCGGAAATACCGTCCATTACGGTGGCCGATTTTCTCTTTACATCCAACAATGCACTCTCCGTATTTCGCATCGCCGACGCAGTTACTGTAACGGTCATCAGCTCGTTAGTCGTAGGTTTGAGTCGTAAATTCTCAAAAGCTACCACTTCACCCGCAACTACTTTTACATCGGGAATGATTAAGGTAGTTAACCCTAAGAAGCTAATTTCTAAGCTGTACGTCCCTGGAGCAAGGGATAATTCAAAATGTCCATCGAAATCGGTAAAGGCAACTGCATTTTCACTGGGAATTTGGGCATTTGCGTAAAATAATGGTTCATTCGTTTCATCTTCATAAACGGTACCTCTGATAATTCCGTTTTGAGCGGCTACTGCAGTGCTCAATACTAAAGCACAGTAGATGGCGATTTTTCGAATCATTTCTTCTCCTGTTAATTGGTGCAAAACAAGAGAAAAGGCCCGAAACGGATGTCTCGGGCCTTTTATTGTTGTGTTAACTTTTTGTAAAGTCAGTTCCGCTTAGAACGCACCTTTCATTGCTGCATAGGTCCAAGCTAATTTGCTTTCGTCAGCACCCACGGTAGGTGTGGTAACAGATGTAGCAAAATCAGAAGGATTCCAAGAAGTTACTTCACCTGACTTATCTAAGAATACATCAGCTAAAGTTGTACCGGCAGTGTACGAGCTTAAGTTGATTTCAATAGAAGAGAAGTTTAATAAAGAGTTATCGTAGTTGTAAGCACCTCCTGTTTCATCGATTTCCCAGTCACCTGAGTCATCAAAGTCAGTTATGTAGATATTCTCAACTGTACCCATGGCAGAATCACGGAAATCAGCGATTTCAGCAGCCATACCGTATAGAGTACCGTTTTTAGCTGTGAAGCCAGCACCCATTGTGCCTTCTGGTCCATCTACTTCCATACCGTGGTCTGAATCCGCACCTGCAACATATACAAAGTTATCAATGGTTCCAGAGTACGCTTGATCGATATCGTAAGCATCGTCGCCTTGTGCCCAAACAACAATATTTGAGGCATCTACAGATCCACCGAAAAACTCTACACCGTCGTCAACGTTAGCAACAACTTCGATATGGTTAACAACCGTAGAAGAACCGACGCCAGCTAACGTTATTCCGTTAATTTCGTTACCATCACCGATCAATGTACCTCCATGACGAACACTCAGATATTCAATAATTCCCGAATTATCAGTAGAATTAGTTCCTCCATATACTGCGTAGGCTTCATTCGCAGGTAATCCCTCGATCAGTGCCGTGGCAGCATCAGCTGAAATAGGTGCAGAACCCAATACAATGAGTCCTCCCCACAAACCGGCGTCTGTTTCGTTAAGATTTGTACCTGCTTGTTCTCCAACTGTAATATTATCTAGAACGGAAGTCAAAATAATTGGTGCACTTTCCGTTCCTCGTGCGTCAATAGAACCACCCTGTGCAATAATTAAAGTCGATGCATTAGCTCCATCACCTTCTTTACCCTTAATAATTGTACCGGGTTGAATAGTGAGTTCAATACCTGCTGGGACAACCACACGACCATTTAAAACATAAATGGAATCGGTACTCCAAGTTTCGTTTACGGCTAACACACCCGATTTCATTACCTCGAGCGGGTTGCCGGTAGGGTTGGTTGTACCATCACCGTTTCCTTCACATGCTACACATAGAGCAGCAATAGATGCTATTGCATAAATTTTGTTCAGTTTCATTTTTTTTTGTCTTTGCTATTATTCACTACAAATGAAACACTCATATGTAAAGTTAAAATTAACCTGAGGTCAAGGAATCAAAATGCGCATATTAACCTTGTGTTAATTGCGTTAACTGACATAAATCGGGTTCAATAAGACTTATATTTACGAAACGATAAGGCAATTATCTTAGATACAAAGTCATGAAAGCAAAAGACATAACCATACTTCTTGTTGATGATGAACCCGATATTCTAGACATCATCAGTTACAATTTAAAAGCTGAAGGATACAAAGTCAAAACGGCTTCTAGCGGGCGCGAAGGGGTTGAAAAAGCAAAGAAACACCATCCTGATCTCATTCTTTTAGACGTGATGATGCCGGAAATGGATGGTATTGAGGCATGTGAACAGATTCGTAAACTGCCTGGTCTAGAACATACCATCATTGCATTTTTAACTGCACGTAACGAAGATTACAGCCAAGTAGCGGGTTTTGAGGTTGGCGCAGACGACTACATTGCAAAACCGGTAAAGCCTAAAGTCCTAAAATCGAGGTTAAAAGCGCTGTTGCGCCGCAGACCTGCTAATTCAACCGCTACAGAAGAGCGCACTACTGTAGGTGATGTAGTTATTGACAAAGAGCAATACCATATTGAGATTAAAGGTAAAGTTGTCGAATTACCACGAAAAGAATTTGAATTATTGAGCCTGCTGACATCAAAGTCTGGTAAAGTCTTCACTCGGGATGAGATCATGGATCGCATTTGGGGTACTGCTGTAATCGTAGGTGGACGTACTATTGACGTTCATGTTCGAAAATTACGTGAGAAGATTGGTGATGATCGCATCAAAACGATTAAGGGCGTCGGCTACAAATTTGAGGATTCAAATTCGTAGATTAACCGCATGAAAGTATTGCGGAACAATCTAGTCTCTCTTATTTCTTCTTTTCTTGTTTTACTCGTCTGTATATTTTACCGGGATGTACTCGGTTTGCAAGGTGTTGTTTTAATTTCATTCATTACCACTCTCTTTTTGTTTGCTTTTGAAGCCCTCGTGCGGCGCTATGCACTAGAAAAAACAGTTGCCATAATGAAAGAACACGATCCGGCTCTTTTCAAAGAAACCCCGGAGTCTATTGAGCGGGTGGAAGAAGAGATTGCGCTTTGGTCGAAGAAACAATCGGAATTTCTGGAAGAATACCGAAGTCGAGAGCAGTTTAGAAGAGAATATATCGGTAATATTAGTCATGAACTTAAAACCCCAATATTTAGCATACAAGGTTACATCCATACCTTGCTCGACGGCGCTATGGATGACTCTAAAGTGGCCAAGAAGTTTTTAAAACGTACTGCTAAATCAGTGGATCGCATGACAGAATTGGTCAAGGATTTAGAAGCCATTTCAAAGATTGAAAGTGGTCTCTATGAGATTCAATTGCGCCCAGTTGTACTACTTAATTTGATTGATGATTCGATGGATACCCTAGAATCTTTTATAACTAAACACAAAGCTGAGGTGGAAGTGGTTTGGGAAGTGAACAAGGATGTTCAAGTCGTTTGTGATTCTGCCCGAATGGAACAGGTTTTGGACAATTTGATTGTTAATGCGATTAAATACAGCCCTGTAGGTTCTTCAGTTCTTGTGGTCATTCGCGAGAAAAACGATAGTATATATATAGATGTACGCGACCATGGGTTCGGTATACCTGAGGGCGATTTAGGACGTGTTTTTGAGCGTTTTTACCGAGTCGATAAGGCTCGAACTCGGAATGAAGGTGGATCTGGCCTAGGTCTTTCCATTGTTAAGCATATTGTCGAAGCCCACGGCCAGGAAATCGCGGTGACCTCAAAAGAACGAGCAGGCTCTGTGTTCAGTTTTTCACTCGCAAAAATGATGCGATAAATCGTGTAAAACCTTTCCTGTAAAATTGGGAACCGCATTGCGTGGTCGTTAAATTTGAGGTAAACCTTGATGAACCATGGAATGGACTCCTGAAATGATGAAGAAGCTCGAAGG
>Ga0209533_1004979_pt1 | contig 11401 bp, 7 predicted proteins | sample COG_04_FD_184748 | JGI IMG/M metagenome (GOLD analysis project Ga0209533, IMG submission 184748) | Pelagic Microbial community sample from North Sea - COGITO 998_met_04 (SPAdes) (version 2) | ecosystem: Environmental > Aquatic > Marine > Neritic zone/Coastal water | place: Helgoland, sampling... | reverse complement strand
AGTAGAGTCCACAGCCACAGTATTTACCGTAGTATCAATACCATCGCCTGCACCGACATTAACTGTTACCGTCCCAGAAGTGCCTCCACCACCCAAGCCACTACCAGCCGCTACTGCTGTGATGTCACCTACGTTAGAGGTGTAGCCATTAGGATTACTAGCAGCGTAGTAACCAGCACTCGCGTGGTCTCCAATCTCTACAACAGCTTCGGTGCCATCATTTTTCTTGATGTACATCTTACCGTCATAAGTATTGATGGCAACTTCGCCAAGTTCAAGTTGAGAAGTAGTAGGTGTAGCGCCCGAAGTATTCGAGCGCTTTAATTTAATTGTCTGTGCCATATGGCTCCCCTAAACCTGCGTATATACGCTAGAGATTAAATTTATTTTAGAATGTTCCGCCGTCCATTGCACCTGTATAAGTGCTTCCAAAGTTTGCGGCAGTTAATAGTACGGAAGTTGCACTTCCATCGCTTACAGTCCAGTTATCGTTGGTTTCGTTCCAAAGTAAAGATACATTTGTTGCAGTACCGCGTTCTACCTCTAGACCTGCATTTGCAGAAGGAGTGCCCGCTTCGTCACTGTTCAGTGTCATAATAGCATCGCCAATGGCAACAGTATTAGAGTTAACAGTAGTAGTTGTACCATTTACGGTAAGATTACCAGTAACAATAACATTACCTGAAGCAGTCATATTAGCCGCAGTAATATCATCAGAGCTAAGAGTACCATCTACAGATACGTTGTTGAACGTTACGTTCGAAGTAGTAGCAACTGCCTGACCAATGGAGATTGCTCCGTTTGAAACCGAAACACCGGTACTACCACTGATAGCTGCTCTAGCTCTTGCAGTAGTGTGGTAGAGGTTAGTTGAGCCTTCGCTTAAGTCGTCGGTATCAGCCGCTGCTAGTTTTGTATCAAATACATTACCAGCCGCTGTATTATTATATTGAGTAATAGTACTAGAGATTGTACCAGTAGTACTATTATATGAAATACCTGTACCCGCAGAGATACGTGCACGTACTTCACTAGCGCTTGGGCCTGAATAAGTAATTACACCAGTAGAGTTATTGTAAGATAAAGAACCGTCTCCACCAGAATCATTACTAACAGAAATAGCTCCGCGAGCATCGCTGTCTGCATATTGTGCTGCCGCAGTAAGAACTAGCTTACCATTGGCTCCGTCAGCAACAGTAATATTACCATGTCCAGCATGCTTTAATATTGTATCTACACGAGTATCCACTCGAGCATTTGTAAAATATAGATTAGTACCTTCGCTAAGATTACTCGTAGATTTTGCAGTAAAACCTGCGTCTACTCGTGCATCTGCTCGCGCTTGAGTATAGTATAAGTTAGTATTTTCAGTAATTCCTGAGGTATTTAGCGTTATATTTGCGGAACCGTTAAACGAAGTACCGGAAATAGTACGGGCATTTTGCAGAGTTGTAGCTTGGGTTGCCAAAGTAGCAGTAGCAGCATTTCCTGAAGTATCTTGATTACCTGAAGTATTAACACCAGGAAGATTTATATTAGCAGAGCCATTAAAGCTAACTCCACCAATATTTCTAGCAGTGGCAAGAAGAGTAGCTGTACTAGCATTACCGCTTAAAGTTGCTGTGATTGTACCTGCTGAGAAGTTTCCTGAACCGTCTCGGAGTACAAGCTTGCCAGCAGTATTTGCCGAAGCTGCACCATCAATAACACCAGTATAATATTGACCACCAATAGCAACAACACCTGTACTGCCATCAGGGTGTCCAATAAATAGCTTATTACTATCTGACTTGCCTGAATAAGCTAGTTCACCTGCGGAAAGGGTTGAAGGGGTTGTAGTAGAGGTACTACGTTTAATTCGAATCGTTTGAGCCATTTAGGGTCTCCGAGATTAGCCTTAAAAGGCTCCTGCGTCAAGCGTGTCTGAGTCTCCACCAGCTGAGCCTACCATTATAGGCACCCACTGGAACACTCCACCACTTGTTTCGCGATATATTTTTAATTCATTGTCGTCAGGGTCGTACCAAGTATCTCCTTCCTGGACATTTGTACCTGTAGGAGTTTCCGTCGTACGAAAATTTTGATCTGCTACCTGCTCTAGGGCTGCCTGCAGGTTTGTTGCTGTTACTGTTCCATGAGGGTTAAATGCAATACCGGAAGCACTTGTTAAGCCAATAGCAATGCCCCTAGCCTCTACTAAAGTAATATTTGTACTAATATCTAACGATACAGACTCTGCCGAAGAGTCTGTAATAGTCGTAGTAAGATCAGATACAGCAATATTAGTAGACACTATCGTGTAACTCCTTGATTAAGGGTAACTGAACCGTGCAATAGTTTTTGTACAACAGCATCACCTGCTGTAAAAATCTCTAAATCATATTGATAACTGCCTGCTGATATCTCATTCGAAGTAGTATTTGACAAACTCAGCTGAATTTTACCGTTTGCGGGGGTAGGAATAGTGCACGTAAACGTAGCCGTTAAAGTACTTGAAGACTTAGTAGGTCTTAGCTGAGCACGCGCAGAGTACCCGGTCAGGTCTTTCACTGTTCCGGATTCAGATACTGTAAACTCTAACGCAAAGTCGGACCCTTGGTCGATGATTAGGTTGTAGCGGGCTGCTTTCATATGATTTCCTCCATTACAGAATTATATCTAAGTTGACATTCTATGTCAAGAATTATTTTTAAGGTGGTATGGCTAGAGCGGGTCTAGCCATGCGTACTGCACATCTTCTCCCTCTTTAGGGGTTGCTACAAAAAAGTAAAGCACAGTCTCGTCTCCTGCCTTACTCTGCCTCAGGCTCTCTATAGCAACATTGGAGGCCGGGGAGCCTCCTGTTGTAATTGTTTGATGTATTACATCCACACCATCTGTCGTTGTGTAACCTATCTTAATAATCATTATACTATACTCTCCAAACTGAATGATCCGATGCCTACATCAATAGTATAGCTAGTAGGGATCACAATTTCATTTTTTATGCGAACTCTAAAATCGGTCGCGGTTGTTGTTTTCGGTAAAGTCATGTTTAGCGTGTGTTGAAAAGACTTAACAGTACCAGTTACATGGTCGGCACAATGAATGGTACTATAAGTTGAGTTAAAGTATGTACCAGTCACCCACGCTCCTGCACTCTGAAAAAATCCTTCACTATAGTATAGATCCTCTCCTGCAGAATACGTTATAGAAGCGTCTGTATGCACAATATAAGTTCTATTAGTTGCTGAGTCATACCAGGCAGCTATTAGCTCTCCTTGAGTACCAGACCCAGTAGTATTTTTGCCCAAGGCCCCACTAGTTCCCAGCTTGTTTAAAACATTGCCTGAAATATATACTTCTTCTAGTGACAACCCTCTGCCGAGACCGTCTGCAACTACTTCTCCTATCAAAACGCCTGTTGCAGCTTTGGACTTTCTCTCAAGCGTTACACTGAATTTCATAGTTTGAGTGCTTCCAGTGTTGTTAGAGGCCGTACCGGTTATAACCCCAGTTATTTTTGGGGCTTTTGCCACTGAAGCAGGAGCGGGCAGGCTAAACTCGTGAATAGTCTTACTTGTATTTAAGGTACTAGGGACGGTGTGGTCTCCTGAAGAGTATCCTACAAATGTTGTCATGTACTCTTCACTAAAATCACCTGACAGCTTATCTACAGTAAGAGAGCCTGCTGTCAGCTCGCCTGCGAAAGTACCTGTAGCACCAGTAATACTACCGGAGAAAGTACCAGACGTGGCGTTCAAGTTACCTGCCATATCTACTCGGAAAGGCGCACTTGCGAAAGTAGTATTACCAAGAGACAACCCGTCTGAAGTAACTTTTAAAACGCTGCCATTTTCTCCTCCTAACTGAATAGGCGTATCAGAAGTTCCAGCCATTGTAGACCCAGGGAGCCTGTAGAGATTACGCATTTGTGCATTTGAAATTGGATCATTAAAAAACTTAATCTCAGTAAACTGACCTACAAATTTATTAACTACCGAGGGTGATGCCTCTGTATTTACACCAAAAACAATAGGACGAGCATTATCTGTAAGGGGCGTATACCCTGTTTTATTAAATATCTCTTCACCGTCTAAGAAGAACTTGAAATTAGTTCCATCATATACAATACCTGCATGGTGCCATTGATTTAACGTTATTGCATTAGTCTTAACTACTGCTGCTCCAGTACCTGTAGCTTGGAGCTTCAGATTTTGAACACCATCAGCTGCTTCGTTCTGGCCCATGTACATAGCCCAATGGTTGTTATTATCTCGAGTAAGTAGTCTAGCATTACCACTGCCGCTACTAGAGGTGGACTTAAACCAATAACTAGCAGAGAAGCCTCCGGACTCAAGTGCATCAGCTTGTGAGTCTGACAAAAGTAACATACCATCATCGTTTACAAGGCTGTTACCAACAGGAGATTGTGTAGAAACAGTAGGAGCTGTTCCAATGACTTCTCCGTGCACTCCTGCAACAGTTTCTGTTATATAATTACCATTAACACTATTAGAGGGCCAGTAGTACGCTAAGGCACTATCGTCTGACTCTATAACTGTTTTAATGCTTGTATTTATAGTATTCAAAGGAGTATGTACAAAACCTCCACTATCCTTATGAACGCTGCTGATAATAACATCATTAACAGTATCTATTCTAATATTTGGTATTCTGATCGATGCGCTAGATACCGAGAAGGTTTCGTGCGCTTTATCTAACTGTAGCAAAGTGTTGCTTTGTATACTAACTACTCTGCCCAATACGAGAGGGTTGTCTCCTGCTCCTCCAGCTACCAAATCCCCTACCTCTAGTTCAGTTGTAAATGCAGTGCCTGAGCCGAAACAGTAAGAAGACCCTGCCGCTTTAGATATAGTACCGCTTAAATCAGAGCCCCACCGATCTGTAGCATTGCCTGTTCCTGCATCATACCAATACTGCACTCCATGAGTCGTATCATCATAAAGCTTAACCAGCTTTAAGCGATCAGACGAATCTGAAGAATCTAAAAGAATATAGTATAGACTTGATTCAAAAACACTTCCGTCTCCTGGTGTAAAAGTAATTACCGGAAGGTCTGAGCAATCTTGTTGCCACAAAGCCGCTGTGGAAGAGTTGTTTGTAATAGTAAGAGCATTGCCTCCAGGCTTCATAGTGTAGACATAATCTTCAAATTGATATAACCCCGAGAGATCTACGAAACTACCTACATCTATGGTTCCTCCAACTATCACACCATATGGATAGCGTTGCGCTTTAGCCGAGTATTTACCCACCCCTGTCGTGGTAATTAACGTTGGCTTAGATTTATTATCAAGAGTATTTAGAGTTCTTAAAGCAAAGTTAATAGTGCCTTCAGGTATTCCAGAAAAAGAAGCACTCCTAACATCCTTACCAAATCTCATAGGAGAACGAGTCCCCGGAATATCATGGTGAAGCTCATAGCCTGACAGAAACTCATAATAATTAGAAGCGCCTCCATCAAGTGTTGTTTGTGTATTCCCAGTGGCGGGTGCATCAGATTCTGCAACAGTCGAAGAAGTAGCTAGTGTAGCAGGAGGAGCCCAGAAGAGTTGTACTGTTTGTCCTGCTTGCTCACTGGAAGGGGATATAGTGCTATAAAAGTTAGAAACTTTCGGCACAACATCCGTGGAAGTAATTCTAGGTAATACAGGGTCTGCAATATACGTTGTGAAGTCTGTTTCAATGGCAGAAAACTTTTCATCGTAATGTGCGACAGCAATTATCTCATAAGTATTTTTCTCCGATTCATTTACAGCCAAAATCTTATAAGCCTGAGCGGAGCTTGCAACAGTTGCTCCACTGTTGTCTGTCTCTTCAAGTACCCATATGTGTGATTTAGTTACTGCCCCTGTGAAAGCTTCGCTAACAGTTAGTGCTTCTATACCTGAGCCTGCGCTAGTAGTAACAGTTCTCTGCTCTACAGTAGTATAGTCTGACCATGTCAATAAAAGTGCATCTGTTCCGTCTGCTGTTGCTTTTGCGTTTACAGAATCTGCTTCACTGTCTATAGCTTGGAGAGTATAAGTACCGTCTCCATTACTATCTATGAAGGCACTTTTGATTAAATCTCCTCGAACATAATCGACAGAGTTAATTGTTGCACTATCCTGTGCAAGAAAAGCAGAAGGCTCTATAAAAACTACGCTTAGCTTATAAGTAGAGTTTGCAATCAAAGCAAGAGGTGCATCAAGGGATACCGTATTATTTGTATATGAGATCTGTTGGTCATTGTAGACCCGTAGAGTAGAATCTAAGCGTCCTGACCAAGGCTGTACAGAAGTATATTCGCCTGCAATAGCAGCGCCTTGTAGACCGTAGCCTCCTAAGTTAGCGCCTCCCCAGGCATTTGCTTCTACTCCTGACGCGTCTGTAGTTGTTGCATCTATTATGAGGCGCCCATCAATCCATAGACGTCCTCTACCCGGAGCCGCAGGGTACGCCTCCCATATAACTGTATGGAGGCCTCCGTCAAATTCAGGAATAGTGCTGATCGCTACCTTTTCACAAATTGCTAAACCAGAGGTAGCTTGTGTGGTCGAACTGCCCTCACTAAATCTATATACTAGCTGAGGCGTTCCACTGTTCTCCAGCACGCCTACAAATATTCCTCGACCAGTGCCGCCTTTTTCAAATAAGCACTCATTTTGAGTGAATGTGGCAGGGAGTACAACATCACAGGCCATAACAACAGGATCATCATAGTCGGTGTTAGCCAGCCCCGTAGCTTGCTCAGCGATAGTGCCTGCAGGGAAGGTCTGAGATAGAGTAAGTGCCTTTTCCATGTTATTAGACAATCTGCCACTATACCTTACATTATTTTTATCTGCGTCTTGTACATTTACAACGTCTCCAGGGAATAAGTAAGCCCCGTTTAAGCCTGTTGCAAACTTTACCAACTCTGTCTGATTGGCGGCAGTCCATAGCTTCCATCTACCGTAACGAAGAGCCTGGCCCTGAGAGGCACAGCCAAATGCAGCAGCATCCTGGCTTATAATTTTACCTGTTTTAGCAATATTAGCTCTGTCTTCTACAAGCAGCGGCTCTAACTTATAATCGTTGTCTGGATTATTCCAGCTTACAACTACTTGGTTAACCCTAGTTTTACTACCAGTACCTTCATAGTTAAAGCTTCCATCTATAACATTACTTTTTGAAAAGTTATATACCGGGCCACTAGGCGCATCTTGTATAGCTGTTATTTGTCCATCTATAAAGTACAGTAGTGAACGAAATGTGGTCATCATATCTTTTAAGATCTTGAATGCGTCAGCTTGTTTTGTAAGGAATATATTAGAAGTAAAACGAGGTTCATAGCCGCCCTTACCATCTAGTACTAACTCATCGCAGTATCTGCCTATTCTATACAGTTGATAAATGTCAATATCGCTCTTTGAAAGAAAATCTCCAAGCCCATATCTATTGTTTACAAGTATATCATAAAACACCCAGGCAGGGTTATTTGTATACACCAAAGTATCTCGGAAAGAACCGTCCCAGTCTTGATAATCGCTTTGAACTACGCCATTACTATCTCTAGTATAGACTGCCTGATTTGTCCCGTTCTCCTCTCTTGTTACATAGTTAGAAGGCACTCGTACCATAGCGCCTCTAAGATGGTAGGATCTTTTGGGCATATTTTGAAATTCTTTTGAACTGAAACTTACTTTTGACATCGCCGAGTAAGGGTGGCTCAACTTCTCCTTAATTATAGCAGTTGTAGAGGATAAAGAAGCCAAGGTTTGATTTTGCCAATCCTTTTTTCTAATACCATTTTGATCGTGTCCATCATTCTGGTGATCTGTTTGTCTGCTGATTATAAACTTAAAATCAGACAGAGGCTGGTATTGGGCCATATCGACTACTATATTAAAAGATAAAGCACTTTTACTTTTGGCCGTATGAATTAAGTTATCAAATAGGGCAAACTTCGGATCAAAGTCACTCTCGCCAGGTCTTTTTATAGCAAGCTCAACCAAATACTTAACACCCGTGTGTTTCTCATCACCACCTCCGTCAAGAGCATAAAGAGAGGCGTACTTCCAAGTTATACGAGCTTCGTCGATTTCTCGCAACTGTGAGGAGGTAAGATTAAAACCAGACGCTGACCCTCCAATTAACTCCTTAGGAGCTTGGGCGCCACTCCCTTGATCATCGCTATACCCTGTGGTCCACTCTATATTACCTCCCGCACTGGGGGTGTTTGATATAGCTGTGGAGCCTTCGCCGCCTTGTCCTGTAAAAGGCGTCTGATCTCTGGTGCCTGCTCTGAACTGCGTCTGTACTCCTCCGTAAGTAGTCAGAAGAGTGTCTTGAACGTTGGCTATATCATTTTTCAGCCCTCCAGTAACATCAAAGCTATAACTACCTGAAGTATCTGCCCAAGCATCAGCAAGTGTTAGGGTTTTGTTGTTAATACTGGCAATTTCTACACTTCTATCAACAAATAATTTATAACTCCCAAGTGCCATTTCAAAACCTGAGTTAACTTTGCCACTTCCCGGCAAGAAGAATGCACTTGATTGATTTCCACTACCCCCAGATGTAGTGTAGGTTAGCCAGCCTGCTATAGGAATTCTGAGATCTTCGCTGTCTTTTGCTGTTGGTACTAGGGTGGCGGCTACATAAGAAGCGGGGCTATATCTTTGGGCGCGGGTAGTAAAATAGTTGGCGAGTATTGAGCTCGCTCCTCCGTCTACATCCAATTGTCGAGTGTTTCTGGGCCGGCCTCGTACCGCGCCGCTTAGTCGGGAAACTGTAACCGCTATAGGGCCTGCTATTTCTTTTACTATTAGGTACTTCTTTCCTTCCGCCTCTAATATCAAGTCATCAGGCGCATTACTACTAAGTGTGGCGGTTGTAGATCCATTAGTAAGAGCCACACTTATAGGCCCGTCTGCAGTGGTTAGGGTAGTTTCTGTATCCGGAACAGCTCTATCATCATTTAAGAAAATAGAGAAAGGCCCATCTACTAAACCCTGAATAGGCCCCTCGCATATAAGGTCTGTTACAGTTAAGGTCTGTCGAGACTGACCCGTCAGGCTCCGCCCCATGAAGATTGGGTTATCGTCGGGGCCTGGGTTATAAAAATCTCCTGGTATGTGAATAGTCGGTGCGTCTTGGATAGGCATTAGATGAATTCCTCTTGTAGTTCTGAATCTAGTATAGATATGTTATTGTTTGAGTCAATAGTTACGTTATTATTACGATACACCCCGTTTATTACGTCTAAGGCTATGGGCCTACCGGGTACTCTAAGCTCTCCATATAGTATCGGAACTGGATCTCCTTCAACAATTGTTTGAGTAGATCCTTGATACATATAATTTGTGGGGCTGTCTGAATCCACTGCTGGATCAGGGGCCAGCAGCTGTCCTATGCCTTGCAGGGCTAAGTTAGCTGCAAGACTTATTCCCATCATCTGCATACCTGAAAAAGTAGCACCCATGCCAGCAGACATAGTAGCACCGAAGCCTGATGCTGCGCCGGGCGTTAAGGCGAGCTGTGCTGCACCTGCGGTATATATTACAAGTACTGCTAGAGCAATCGCGGCTAGAATCTTGCCCATACCGCTCTTGGAGCCTGCGGGTATGGCTGTAATGGTAACATCACCCTCTTTTAAAGGAGTTAGTAAATCCTCCTCTGCTACTGACTCTCCTGCCATGTCAATTGTAAAGCCCACATTCTTATCTATAGACTCTAATAAGTACTGTTTAAACTCAGGTCTATTTGCGTTTATACATTTTAATATGCTTTGATGAGAGTCTGCATTTACATAAAAGACCTCTCCAAACTTCTCTTTAAGCTCTCCAGCTAGGGTAACTTTACGACGCATAACGATATACTCCAATTATATGTTTTTTCCAGAAAGGGTAGATATTCTCTCTGCAAGATATTCTGTTTTGTGCGTGATGATATATTAGATCATCACCTAAATATACTCCACAATGGTTACCTACTGCGGATCTGATTGCAAAAATGATTAGGTCACCTTTTTGCATATTACCTTCAACTTTCTTAAAACCCCAAGTACTAATATAGTCTTCTGTAAAGTAATCTAAACCTTTTTCCCACCAGTCGTCTTCGAAAGGTATTCTTTTTGGTAAGTCAATTCCCTGGGCTTTATAGTAATCTATGCCTGCCTCTAAACAATCCGAAACACCGAACTCATAGTCCCTACCATAAAGAGGTTTTGAAACACTCTCAGGCTCTAGGGTATGCAACTCCATTTCTGGATAACTAAAGATATAGTAAGGCACTCCTGTTGCATTACAATAATTTATATCTGAAATGCTCGGATCACAGCTTGCATCTGGGTGACTATGAACTACTCCTACAATATCACAATTTCTTGAGATTTTTAAGTATTGCTGAGAGTCTATTATAAAGTCTTCCTCGCCTTCTGCAATATTGTCGCAAGGGAACCACTGTAGATCTCCTTTAACTACTCCCAGTACTCCGCAACCTTCTTTTGGGTACCATTCCTCAAAATGCTTTTGTATCTGCTCTAAAAATTGAATCATATTAAAACTTCTGGGTTCCTGGAAACCCTCCAAAAGGCAGTACGCCCTGATTATTTTTTCTGCCATCTGGCGGCAGGTGGTCTTCTGGAGTTACGCCAGAAAAGTCTCTTGGTACGTACTGAAAGCGACATTTACAAGATTGTAATGTTTTACCACAGTTATCGTCTCTCACCCAATATTTAGAAGTATCGCTCGGAAGAATCGTACCTACTGTGGAGGTAGACGAATTATGTCCTACTATACATCTCCATATGTGATCATTAAGGAAGACTCGATCTCCTACTGCATAGGCCTCATTAGTAGCATCATGCGGCACATACGTAAATATGGGAGCCCATACAACACTTGGAGGCTTATTTCCAGTTGCTGAAGTATGCTCAGCTATACACCTCCAATACTTGCCCCCATCCTCTACATATGAGGTGGCTTTATAAAGCTGGCCTGTTGCCCAATCTGGTGCATTTGAATCGGTAAACCAATCTGCGCGAAATAAGAGAGTATCATCTATATCAAAAAAGGCTCTATGTGGGCGGGTAGAGTCGTCATTTAAGTTACTTTTAATAAATAAAATACTATCTGCAGGAAAACTACAACCTCCTTTATTTGCCGCAGCGCCTTGATACTGCCAAGAGCAGTACTTACCTACTACTACACGTCTCGGTAGTTTTATACCTTCTAAATCATAAGGAACGGCTACCTCAAATACAACCATAGTATTACTTTCTGAAGCAATTCTATCTATAATGTACTTAATAATAGGAAATTCTGTAGGAGCGGTACCAGCAGACCCCGCTGCGGATTCTCCATGTAGATGCTTTTTAAGGGTTCTTCGTCTTAGCAAAGCAGACCCTATTAAATCATCATTTGTAAAATCT
>Ga0209533_1004978_pt1 | contig 11401 bp, 10 predicted proteins | sample COG_04_FD_184748 | JGI IMG/M metagenome (GOLD analysis project Ga0209533, IMG submission 184748) | Pelagic Microbial community sample from North Sea - COGITO 998_met_04 (SPAdes) (version 2) | ecosystem: Environmental > Aquatic > Marine > Neritic zone/Coastal water | place: Helgoland, sampling... | reverse complement strand
GTTAGATTTCAGCTTGTTGATGCGAACTCGTGAGTCCGCCCATCCGCGTTTTGAAGATGAGGTTAAAAACCTATTAAAAAATAACGTAATATCGAGTCCAAATGCACATTTTAATCAAAAAAAAAAGCGACCGCGCAAATGCACGGTCGCCTTTGATTTAAATCGTCAGATGTCTAATCGCCCCTAAGGCACCAGGTAGAAGAAATCCTTCACCTTCGCGGCAGTATAGTCGCGATTTAGCTGTGCAATCATGTCGAGTGAAATGCTTTTCGGGCATACCGCTTCACATTCACCGATGTTGGTGCAACCACCAAAGCCTTCGCCATCCATCGTGCCAACCATCGCAAGCACACGACGATCTTTCTCTGCCTTACCTTGCGGCAGGCTGTTCATGTGCGAAACCTTCGCACCAGTGAACAACATCGCAGATGCATTCGGGCAGGCCGCGACGCAAGCGCCACAACCGATACATGCAGCCGCATCCATCGCGTAATCCGCAATGCCTTTGGGAATCGGGCTGGCATTCGCATCGACTGCTGTCCCTGCACGGGCAGTGATGAAACCGCCGGACTGGATGATTTTCTCGAATGCGGTGCGATCCGTGACCAAGTCCTTGATAACTGGGAATGGAGCCGCACGCCATGGCTCGATCGTGATGGTTTGACCATCGTGGAAGTGGCGCATGTGCAACTGACAAGCAGTTGTGCCATTTTCCGGACCATGTGGAACACCGTTAATCGTAAGCGAGCACATACCACAAATACCTTCGCGGCAATCATGGTCGAATGCGACTGGCTCTTCGCCATTTGCAACTTGTTGCTCCGAGAGGGTATCAAGCATTTCAAGGAAAGAAGATCCTTCCGAAACATCGTCGAGTTGATACTCAACAAACTTGCCTTGGCTCTGGCTGTTCTTTTGACGCCAAACTTTAAGTGTAAGTTTCATAATTCTGTTTTTAGTTGAGTGTTTCGCTTACTTGTAGCTACGGGTTGCGAGTTTGACCTCTTCATAGACGAGGTCCTCTTTATGAAGGTTAGGGGCGACATCGTCGCCCTGATACTCCCAGACACCGACAAAGGCAAAGCTGTCATCATCACGCAGTGCCTCCCCATCGTCAGTCTGATGCTCGCTACGGAAGTGACCTCCACAGGACTCTTCACGCATGAGCGCGTCGCGGCACATGAGCTCGCCAAATTCGATAAAGTCGGCCACGCGACCAGCACGCTCCAACTCAGGATTGAGTGAGTTCGCATCACCGACGACGCGAACGTTGGCCCAGAACTCCTTACGCAGTTCTTGAATTTCCTTAATCGCGGAAGTCAGACCCGCCTTATCACGCGCCATACCACATTTATCCCACATAATTTGGCCGAGGCGCTTATGGAAGGAACGCGGAGACTCAGTGCCGTTGATCGACAAGAGCGTATCAATACGACCTTGAACAGCTGCTTCGACTTCAGCGAATGCAGGATCTTCAGTCGTCACCTTACCTGCAACCGCGACACCTTGTTCAGCAAGATAGTTACCAACCGTGTATGGCAGAACGAAATAACCGTCAGCCAAACCTTGCATGAGCGCAGAAGCTCCGAGGCGATTCGCACCGTGATCAGAGAAATTCGCTTCACCACCAACAAACATGCCAGGAATCGAGCTTTGCAAATTATAATCTACCCAGAGGCCACCCATTGTATAGTGAACCGCAGGGAAAATCATCATCGGCGTCTTGTATGGATCTGCACCGGTGATGCAGCTATACATGTCAAAGAGATTACCATAACGCTCAGCAATTGCTGGCTGGCCATCGCGTGCAATCGCATCACGGAAGTCGAGGAATACACCGAGACCAGAAGAAGCGATACCGCGACCATCGTCACAGGCCTCCTTCGCAGCACGAGAGGAAATATCACGTGGAGCCAAGTTACCAAAGCTTGGGTATTTACGCTCCAAGAAGTAGTCGCGCGCTTCCTCAGAAACTTGACTTGGATCGAGCTTACCTTCGCGAATCTTTTTCGCAGTTTCCTTGTCCTTCGGAGCCCAGACGCGACCGTCATTACGGAGCGACTCAGACATCAGCGTCAACTTAGACTGCTGATCACCGTGAACTGGGATACAAGTTGGGTGAATCTGCGTGTAGCAAGGATTTGCGAAACCAGCACCGCGCTTATGAGCACGATACGCAGCAGTCACATTACAACCCTGTGCATTTGTAGAAAGGAAGAATACGTTACCATAACCACCGGTCGCCATCACAACGGCATCCGCAGCATGACGAGACACTTCACCAGTGATCATGTTACGAACGATCACACCCTTGGCATGACCGTCGACTTTAACCACATCGAGCATTTCGTGGCGGTTATACATCTTCACCTTACCGAGGCCAATTTGCTTACTTAAAGCAGAATACGCACCGAGGAGCAGCTGTTGGCCAGTTTGGCCACGAGCGTAAAATGTGCGAGATACCTGTGCGCCACCGAATGAACGATTGGCAAGCATGCCGCCGTATTCACGAGCAAATGGCACACCTTGAGCGACACATTGGTCGATGATGTCGTTACTGACCTCAGCGAGGCGATACACGTTGGCTTCACGAGCACGGTAATCGCCACCTTTAACGGTATCGTAGAACAAGCGGCGAACACTATCACCGTCATTCTGATAATTCTTAGCAGCATTGATACCACCTTGAGCGGCGATACTGTGCGCACGACGTGGGCTATCTTGGTAGCAGAAGCAAGAGACGTTGTAACCTTGCTCTGCAAGACTTGCCGCAGCAGCGCCGCCAGCAAGACCAGAACCGATCACAATCACGTTATATTTACGACGATTGGATGGATTCACCAACTTCATCTTAAACTTATGGTTCGACCACTTATCAGCGAGCGGTCCCTCAGGAATGTTTGAATCTAGATTCATTATAAGTGGGTCCTATTTTTGAATAATCTCCTCAACGATAACCTCTGACACCACCTCAACAGAGGCTTTCACAGCGTTACCTTCCGGATTTGACTGAGTCAGCACACCAGCTAGCACACCAGCTGGAATCGAAGCAAAGCCTAGAAATACGACGACCGCATATGCCACAGCGAAACGATCCAGTCGCTTGCGCCACAGCTGATTACGCAAGCCCATCGACTGGAACATGCTGCTCACACCATGCGAAAGGTGAATGCTAAGTAACGCCATCGCGACGATATAGAAAGCAGATACCCACCAGACCTGAAAGCCGGCGACCATCATATCATTCACATTAAAGACCATGACCTTATCGGCGCCGTTATAGACGTCATGACCATGCTTCACTAGTGCCACATCGGCAATCTGATCCTCATACTCACTGCCCGGCACGTTGCGCACAGTGAAGTGAAAGATGTGAAAGATGATAAACAGTCCAAGAACCACACCGCTCCAGCGCATCGCGCCCGAAGCAAAGCTCTTCTGCACATTCGCTTTCGCATCGTAAGCTTCTGGACGCGCTCTGCGATTATCCAGAGTCAAGGAGACCGCAGCCCAAATATGAACTCCGATGATTCCAAGGAGCGAGAGACGCACCCCCCACATCACTACCGCTGGCAGCGAATGCAAGTGATATGCATACTCATTAATAAAATGAGCCCCGAGATAAATTTGCAAATTCCCGAGCACGTGACCGAGAATAAACAAGACAAGAGCAAGCCCGGAGAGGGCCATTAGGATTTTTCGACCGATGGTCGATTTTAGAAAGCTACACAGTGAGCACATAATCTTCTAGACGTATTAAATGAGAGAGAGCTAAAGGCAAAGTTAAGCTTTTCAAACCACTACCCCGCCAAAGTCAACATATAAGCAGACCTAATAGCGAAGGCAGTAAATTGGAACGCTTGAACGATCCCCACAGCAGCCACACCTTAAAGACCGGCAAATCGACAAAGTCCACCCCTAAATAAAAATATCTAATATAAAACGCTCTCAACAACAGCTAAGCTTATTGCCAAGTTTCTTTCAAAGAAACACCCAAAAAGGGTTGCCAACCCAAAAGGACAATCAATTGAATGCGAGCCTGAAGGCGCGTCGGCAAACGAGCGCTTTCAACTTTTTTATTATGACGCAGTCTAAGAACATGAAATACATTTTTGTAACTGGTGGTGTGGTATCCTCGCTCGGCAAAGGGCTCACCGCAGGCGCGCTGGGCGCTCTCCTCGAACAACGCGGCCTGAAGGTGCGCATCCAGAAGTTCGATCCCTACTTAAATGTCGACCCAGGCACAATGAGCCCCTTCCAACATGGTGAAGTCTATGTGCTCGACGACGGCGCCGAGACCGACCTCGACCTCGGCCACTACGAGCGCTTCACATCCGGCAAGCTCGGCAAGCTCAACAATCTCACATCGGGTCAAGTCTACGAACGCGTCATCAAAAAGGAACGCCGCGGCGATTACCTCGGCGCGACCGTCCAGGTGATCCCACACGTCACCAACGAAATTAAACAGCGCATCTACGAAGGTGGCAGCGAAGACGTCGACGTGCTCATCACCGAACTCGGCGGCACCATTGGCGACATCGAAGGCCTCCCATTCCTCGAAGCCATGCGTCAATTCGCTCTCGAAGTTGGCCGCCAAGACGTGCTCTTCCTGCACTGCACGCTGCTTCCTTACTTGAAGGCAGCCGGTGAACTGAAGACAAAGCCCAGCCAGCAAAGCGTTGCGAAGCTCCGCGAGATCGGCATTCAATGCGACATCCTCGTCTGCCGCACCGAAGAGCCGATGACCAATGAGATGCGCCAAAAGCTCTCCATGTTCTGTAACGTGCCAGTCAAAGCCGTCATCGAAGAGATGGACGTGGAAACATCGATCTACGAGCTACCACTCGCACTCAAAGCAGAAAATCTCGACGACCTAGTAATCGAGCACCTCAACCTCGATGCCCCCGACAGTGACATGAAAGTATGGCACGACGTGGTGCGCCGCCTCAAGGCTCCCAGCCACAAGGTCGAAATTGGTGTCGTCGGTAAATACATCGAGCTGCAAGACGCTTACAAATCCGTTTACGAATCCATCATCCACGCAGGCATCGCCAACGACACCACAGTGCGCATCGTTCGCCTCGACGCTGAAGAGATCGAAAAAGATCCGAAAAGATACCTCAGCACACTCGATGGCATCCTCATCCCAGGTGGCTTCGGCGACCGTGGCACGGAAGGTAAAATCGCCGCCGCGAAATTTGCCCGCGAGAACGACGTGCCCTACTTCGGACTCTGCCTCGGCATGCAAATCGCAGTGATCGAGTATGCGCGTAACGTCGCTGGCCTCGAAGACGCGAACAGCTCCGAATTCAACGCAGAAACGCCACATCCGGTCATCGCCATCATGGAAGACCAGAAGGAACTCACCACTAAAGGTGGCAACATGCGCCTCGGCGCTTGCCCTTGTAAGCTTTCCAAAGACAGCTTCAGCTTCGATGCCTATGGCACCGAAATGATCGATGAGCGCCACCGCCACCGCTTCGAGTTCAACAACGACTACCGCGAGCAACTCGAAAAAGCCGGCCTACGCGTCGCGGGTGTGAACCCAGAGCGTGACTTGGTCGAGATCGTCGAAATCGCGGAGCATCCTTGGTATGTCGGCGTGCAATTCCACCCGGAATTCAAGTCCAAACCCAACGCAGCACACCCACTCTTCGCGAACTTCATTGCCGCTACGCTGAAATACAAGAAGTAGCCCAATATGGAGCATTACAACTACTCCACCCGACTCAAAGCAATTTGGGATGAAGCTGTAGCTCAATACCAGAGCGGCAATCGCAGCCCAGACACCTTCTTTGACGCAGCGACACTGGCAGAGCTAACATCCATCGGCCTCAATCCAATGGACGTCTTCGATCCCGTCGAAGACTTTCTCGACGGCGCAGAGATAGACTTCACCACCTTCTTGTTGGTTTCCGACGCTCGACGCGACTATTTTCTAAATAAGCAAAAAGGCATCCTATCCGATAAAACGATGGATCGCGATGCCCTGCCCGCCAAAGACAGCGAAGTCCGTGGCATCGCCTGGCTGCCACGCATCATGCCGAAGGCACTCGCAAAACTACGCGGCGAACTGCCACCAGAGACAATGTATGGCTGCGGCGGCGATCGAGGTTTCTTCAAGCCAAACGACATCCATCCCGCAGAATTCTTACGAGCAGTCTGGGCCTACGAAGACGAACCCGAGAAGCTCATCGACTGGGTCGAAGCACGCCGTGCAGCAATAAAGTCCGAAACTGCGTCTTGATCTTCCTGACATACATGTAATTTCTAAAGGTCTGCCCGATTGATACGGCAGACCTTTTTTCTTATGGATAAACTAGCTGAAATCATGGCCGCCAAGCGGCACGCCCTGCGCAACCAGATCCGCCCCGTGCGCGACTCGGAACTCTCGCGACTATGCGACATGCAGCGTCAAGGCGGCAGCTTCCTAAAAGCCCTCGCCCGCAACGACCGCCTCTCCGTGATCGCAGAAATCAAGCGCAAGTCCCCTTCTGCTGGCGAAATTGTCGATGCGAACCTCAACTCCGTCGAGCAGGCCCGCACATACATCAACGCCGACGCGGATTGCCTCTCCATTCTCACCGACACCGATTACTTCGGAGGCAGTCTCCAAGACCTTTGGGACGTCGTCGAATTCCTCGAAGTGCATGAGCGCAAGACTCCTTGCCTGCGTAAAGACTTCATGGTGCACCCGGTGCAAGTCGTCGAAGCTGCTGAAGGCGGCGCACGTTGCATCCTGATCATCGTTCGTGCCCTAGCAGACGACGAGATCAAAGCCCTTCGCGACGCAGCCGGACTCGCGGGACTCGACGCGCTCTACGAAATCCATGAAGAGCGTGAACTGGAAAAAGCACTCAAATTCGACCCGAAAATCGTTGGCGTGAACAACCGCGACCTCAAGCGCTTCAAGACCGACCTCGCCGTATCCGAGTTGCTGATACCACAAATCCCCGACGATATTATCAAAGTCAGCGAAAGCGGAATCTTTGACATCGAAGACGCCGAGCGCGCCAGCGCCTGCGGAGCCGATGCCATCCTAGTCGGCGAAGCCCTCATGCGCTCCGAAGACACCGAGGCACTCATGGACGCGTTTCACAACGCGTGAGAGAGTATGAAGGTATAAAAGTGTGAAGGTACAAAAGTCAGTCAGTGGCCACTTTTCGCACCTTCATACCTTCCCACCTTCATACCTTCCCACCTTCATACTGTTCCCACCTTCCCCAAAAATGCCACTAAGCCCCACAGCCACCCGCGAGCTTCTCAATCAATTGGAGCACTTCCCCAACAAAAAACTGGGGCAAAACTTCCTCGTCGATGGCAACATCGTGCGTAAGTCCGTCGAGATGGCAGAGATCGACGAGAGCAGCCACGTCGTCGAAGTCGGACCGGGGCTCGGCACGCTCACCCGTGCCATACTCGACAGCGGAGCCACCGTTTGGGCTGTCGAACGCGACAGCACTCTGGCCGAACACATCCGCGCCAACGTCTTACCCGAGCAACCACGCTTACACCTGATCGAAGGCGACTGCCTCGATCACCCACGCGCCGAACTGCCAATCGAACAAGCCCAGGCAGGCTTTAAGATCGTAGCCAACCTCCCCTACGCCGTTTCGACGCCATGGATGGAAGCCATCATTTCTGGGCCGCTCCCTCAGCGCATGGTACTCATGCTGCAAAAAGAAGCCGCCGACCGCTACGTCGCCAGCCATGGCAGCAAAGCATTTGGTGCCATCTCAATTTTCCTGCAATCAGTCTATACCGCGCACAGCAAGCATCTCGTCTCCGCGCAATGCTTTCACCCAGCACCAAAGGTCGACTCCGCGCTCCTACGCCTCGACCTACGCGAAGACGCCGTGCACTTCTCCGCTCCAGCGCGTGAGTGTATCCGCCGAATTTTCACCCAACGCCGCAAGCAACTCGGCGCACTCTGCCGACGCGACCCACAACCCGAAGCACGCGAGTGGTTCGAGTCCATCGTCGCAGCCGGCGTCAAACCTACCGTGCGCCCCGAAGAACTACCAATCGAACACTGGCAAGAGCTAGCAAAGCTGCTGCCATAGTTTTCCATTTCCTTTCAGGAGGATGGACACTCTCAAGCCCCCACACAGCCTCAGTGACATTTCAGTCTTTCAGGTTTTCTCATTTTCAGCTTTTCTAAAGAAATGAACCCCATTCGCTGGAAACTGCACTGGCAGATACTACTCGCACTGGCACTCGCCACCCTCTTCGCCTGCGCACTCATGCCCGCTCTGGGCGAAGCCTTTAGCGACAACGTCGAGACCTTCTGCCAATTCATCGGCAAGCTGTTTATGAACGCGTTGAAAATGGTCATCGTGCCACTCATCGTCGCGTCCATCATCAGCGGCGTTATGCACCTGGGCGCAGAAAAAGGCGTCGGCCGCATGGGCTTTAAAACCTTCCTCTACTACACCTTCAGTGGAGCAGTCGCCGTCATTGTCGGCGTCGTCGTCGTCAACCTAATCGGCCCAGGCAATATCGATGCCGAGACGGCCAGCGCCATGCTCGGCCGCGGCAGCGAAACCGCCCTCAGCGAAGGCCTCATGGCAAAGGTCGAAGGCCGCGGAAGCAGCGACCTCTTTGATATTTTCCTGCGCATGTTCCCCGCTAACATCGTCGATGCCGCAACCAACAACGGACAACTGCTAGGCGTGATCACCTTTTCCCTGCTATTCGGCGCGTTCATCGGCAAGCTCCCTCCCGAGCAGCGTGAAACCCAGCAAAAGTTCTGGGAAAGCGGTCAAGAAGTCATGCTCAAACTAACCGATTTCATCATCCGCTTCGCCCCCATCGGCGTGTTCGGGCTCGTCACCCCCGTCTTGTTCAACGCGCCAATTGGCGATCTCATCGGCGCTATTTTCTGGTTCTTCATCACCGTGCTACTGGCGCTCGCGATTCACTTCTTCATCAGCCTCGGGCTGGTGCTCAAATTTGTCGGTAGGGTCAATCCGATCACCCACTATAAAGAAATGGTGCCAGTCTTGTTGACTGCATTTTCCACCGCCAGTTCGTCCGCGACGCTCCCACTCACCATCGAAACCGTCGAAGAGCGCGCCAAGGTATCGAAGAAAACCTGTTCCTTCACCTTGCCACTCGGAGCGACCGTGAACATGGACGGCACTGCACTCTATGAATGCGTGGTCGTGCTCTTCATCGCGCAGCTCTACGCATCCACCGGAGCTGTCGCGCTCGGCATCGGCCAGCAACTGCTCGTCGTGTTCCTCGCATTGACCACCAGCATCGGCGTCGCCGGCATTCCCGCTGCCAGCCTTGTAGCGATTGCCGTGATTCTTCCGGCAGTGGGACTCCCCGTCGAAGCCATCGGCGTGGTCTGGGTCACCGACCGCATCCTCGACATGTGCCGCACTTCGGTGAATGTCTTTAGCGACACCGTCGGGGCCGTCGCCATCGCCCGCAGCGAAGGCGAACAGCCGTATGAAGTTGAAGGTTGATCGTTGTTAGTTGCGCCCCTAAATCCAATCAACTTTCCCAACAAACAACATTCAACTAACAATCTTCCATGACTACAGACCAACGCCTCGCCGAACTCGGCATCGAACTACCGACCGCACCTGCACCGGCTGGCAACTACGTCGCTTGCATGCAAGTCGGCAACCTACTCTACATTTCCGGAGCCATCTGCCTCGTAAACGGTGAGATGACACACACCGGCAAGATCGGTGAAACTCGCGACATCGCTTACGGCCAAGCAGCCGCACGCGTCTGCGCACTCAATCTGCTCGCAGTCGCCAAAGGACACCTCGGCGACCTCGATAAAGTCTCCCGAGTCGTGCAGCTCAACGGCTTCGTCAACGGCGTGCCCAGCTTTGCCGACAGCCCAGCCGTCATCAACGGCGCATCCGACACCATGGTCGAAATCCTCGGCGAACGCGGCCGGCACACACGTGCAGCCGTCGCCGTGACTGGACTACCGCTCGATACGACCGTCGAGATCCAAGCGATCTTCGAAGTCGCATAATTTGAAATGAAACAGGCAAGAATGCCTGTGCTTTCCCGTAATGAAGCCACTCATCAGCCCCACCGCCGCGCGCCAACTCATCGACGCGCACTTGCCAACGATCCCAGCCATCAGTTGCCCGCTGGATAAATGTGCTGGGCGCATCTTACGCGAAGCGGTGACCGCAGACCGCCCCCTGCCCCCGTTTGATCGATCGATGATGGATGGCTATGCGATCCGCGCGGCAGACATCGCAGACGGCGACACCTTTACCATCGTCGCCCAAGCCCCTGCCGGAACGCCAGCCATCGAGCTCGGCTCTACCAGTCAAACCTGCGTTGAAATTATGACCGGTGCCGTCGTGCCAGCGGATGCCGATTGCGTCGTGCCCTACGAAGTCACCGAACCCATCGACGAGCAAACCATCCGCCTGCTCAATCCCTCCGATCATACCACGGGCAATTGCATTCACCCGCTCGGCAGCGATCATCCATCCGGTAAAATCCTACTCGCACCAAATACAGCGATCGGCAGCCGCGAAATCGCCATCGCCGCCACCTGCGGCAGCGCACAGCTACAAGTCACCAAGATGCCAACCATCGCCATCGTCAGCACGGGCGACGAATTGGTCGACGTAGCCGCCACGCCAGAGGCGCATCAGATCCGCCGCTCCAACGATCTCTCGATCGAGACCGCATTGGCCAACGCACAACTGAGCGCGCAAAACCGCACACACCTGCCCGACGATGCGGCGATCTCAAAAACGAAGCTCGCCGAACTGATTGAGCACAACACCTTCCTCATCATCAGTGGCGGCATCTCCATGGGCAAAAAGGACTACATCCCCGAGACCCTCGACGAGTTAGGCCTACAAAATCATTTCCACGGCGTCCTACAAAAGCCGGGTAAACCGTTCGGCTATTGGAGCAATGCAAACTGCGCCGTCTTCACCCTGCCCGGCAATCCACTCTCCACACTCGTCGCACTGCACCACTACGTCATCCCAGCGATCCAACAAGCCATGGGTGCACCCGAACGTTCCGCACCACGCACCGTGCAACTCGCCGAACCCGTCAAAGCCCGCGACGACATTACGACCTTCCTTCCGATCAAATTGGGCACCAACAACACCGCCCACAGCACCCCCGCGCAAAACTCAGGCGACCTCGTCCGTATTCTGCAAAGCGACGGCTACATCGAACTGCCACCAACAGCAGCCAAGACCTACGCCAAAGGTGAGACCTTTGAATTTCACCCGTGGTACTAGCAAAGTGACAGCGACACTCTTGTCGCTGCCTCCCTCCCCCCCAAAAAAGCACCAGTCCACGCATTCTAACAAGACAAGGTAAAGACCATCCTCTATGAACTATTATCACATACGTGCCCTCCCCCGATTGAATCAAACACACGGATTGAAAAATG
>Ga0209533_1004976_pt1 | contig 11405 bp, 8 predicted proteins | sample COG_04_FD_184748 | JGI IMG/M metagenome (GOLD analysis project Ga0209533, IMG submission 184748) | Pelagic Microbial community sample from North Sea - COGITO 998_met_04 (SPAdes) (version 2) | ecosystem: Environmental > Aquatic > Marine > Neritic zone/Coastal water | place: Helgoland, sampling... | reverse complement strand
GCCGTCAGTCGAACCCGCATCCACGCAAATCACTTCATTGGCTTGAAGCGACTGCCCTGCGACACTCGCCAAAGCAGTGGGCAACTGATCCGCAACATTCAAAGTCGGGATCACCACTGAAAGCGTCGGCGCATCGATTATCTGCCTTCGAGCGGGAAACAACACCCGCCCGCGCGTGCTCCACAACTCGTAAATCAATGATAGGAAAAAAGGCGCCCAAAACAGCCAACGCTGCCCCACACTCAAGCCCCAATCTGGATTCTTCCAAACAAAGAAATAAACCGAGCTGCTTACAGATAAGACCAGCCAAGGGAGGCTAGGCCGCAAACAAACAAACGGCAGAATCCATGCGATATACCAAAAATGCACTGTAGGTGAAAGGACGATCAACGCTCCCAATATCCAACGAATGTGCGAATCCACTGGAGATTGAGTGCGCTGATGCCAGCGCCAAAAAACGACACTCGCAAACAGCGCCAAAACGACGAGGGAACAGGCCCCTCTGGACAGCTCTAGCCCGTGCAACAATACATCGTAAACGGGTCCGTTGAAGCTACGCGTTCCACCAAATGCAAACAGCCCCTGCACCAGCGCACTCAGCGAATCCCAAAAGAATACAGCTGGCAGCAATAAAACCAACACGGAAAGTAACATGTAGGCGCTTAGCTTGGCGACCATCTCATTCCGAAGCCACCGAAAGCCACCACCAGCGAAAAAAGGAATCAGTGGCAAGGTGACCCACTTGATACCCGTCGCAAGCGAGGCGAAGACAACCGCCAAATAGTAACGCTTCTGATCATACGCCCACACCGCCCATACCAGCGAAGCAATCATCAGAACATCGAAGTGCCCTTCTCCTGCAAAAGAAAGTAAGACCACTGGGTTGAATGCATAAAGCCCAGCATACGCCTCCGACAAACCTCGCATACGTAAGATGGAAAGAATCCCCGCAATCACCAAGCAGTCAGCCAACACAAAAACCAATTTAAATGCGAGGGGATGATAGGCGACTGTGGCAAGCCCTGCGAATAACAACTCGGCCAAAGGTGGATACGCCGTCGGCTTATCTTTGTGATTCATGGCTTCCCAATACACATCGCGATACTCCACCAGCGATTCAGCATCCGCAGTCTGTGCATATGGGCTGACACCATCTGCAACTAACCGCCCTTCCCACAGGTAGCGATTTAAGTCGTCCGAAGGCCCAGTTGGCAATAAAGCTAGCCGCAACAACATAGCAGGTATCCAAATTCCACCTACAGCGAAACGCGCACCTTTGAAACGAGGCGTTAAAAGAACCAGTCCAATAGCAAAAACACCCAGAGCCGCAAACAGGACAATACGCCAAGCAGTTGCTGCATTAAAGACAGGCGCCACTAAGCTGTAAGTGAACGCGCATCCACAGGCGGCAAATAAAAGCGCGAGCCAGGCTTTAATACGTGCATTCATAGTCGCGACTAGCGTCCAGCACGTATTTGATGTGTAGCACGTGCTTCTATGCGCAGCATCGAGCGCGTCAGACAACCTGATCGGTCATTCTGCTCGGCCAAACGCGCTCCCTGCGGGAAGCACGTGCTACGATTTGACACAAATAAACCAAAAGGAAATACCACTACACCCGCGCCTCACGTAAACTTTTACTTCCAACCACTCCGAATCCTAGCGCATAAATCACGACAAAGGGAATCAACCCATACTGTTTAACGGAAAACAATACGGCAATCGTAAGCGCACAGTATACTGCCAATAGAACCTCAATTTGCGGCAACCAATGACGCTTCACTTTATAGTGCTTCACGCTCTGCCCTCCTGCTTTTGGAGTGCGCACAAAAGTGCTATCGTTTCCAAACAAACCCTCCAACACAGCCTTACCATTTGAGAGGCAAATACCAAAACCGACCACAAGTAGATACGGCAAGCGCAGCACACGCTCTTTCCAATCTTCTGGATGCCCGTAATATTGGCACACCACATAACCCAAACTCGGCCCTAGGGCAGCAGGCACCAACAGCGTTAAAAACAATGCCGATTGATAGAGGGCGATCCCCTCACGATGACTTAGAATAAGTGGCAACACTAACAGCGACAAAAATGCCATTTGTAGGTGCAAACTGTAATGTGTTAAATGAACCGTTGCTTGAATTTTTTCAAATACTGAGCATTTCGACTTCCACACGCGGGGCAACATCTTGCGTGCCGTCTGCATTGAGCCCTTTGCCCAGCGATATTGCTGACTTTTGAAGGCACTGTAAGTCGTGGGCAATTCCGCCGGCACTAAGAGGCTCGGCAAGTAATGAAAACGCCACCCCTTAAGCTGTGCGCGATAAGACAGATCAAGGTCTTCAGTAATGGTGTCATGCTCCCAATTGCCTGCATCTTCAATGGCGGCACGACGCCAAACACCAGCTGTGCCACAGAAATTCATAAACAACCCATTCCGATTTCGAGCGGTTTGCTCGACTACAAAATGCCCATCAATGCCCATCGCCTGAGCCTTCGTGAGCCAGGAATCATTTTGATTGATGTGATCCCAACGCGCCTGGACCAAGGCACAGCGATCATCATTCCACAGGTGCGGCAAGCTACGACGTAAAAAGTCATTTGGAGGTATAAAATCGCTATCGAAAATCGCTATAAATTCACCCTTACAAACAGCCATCCCCGCCTCTAAGGCGCCCGCTTTGTAGCCAATTCGATTCTCACGACGAAAGACCTCGACCCAATGCCCTTGCTCACAAAGCTCAGCGGCAACTTGATCGACCAACGCGCAAGTTTCATCATCTGAATCATCTAGTATTTGTATCTCATGCTTTGCCTGCGGGTAATCGATTGCAGCGACTGCCCGAATCACGCGTTCAGCAACATTGATTTCATTAAACAACGGAATCTGCGTCGTCACCACAGGCAAGCAATCCAAGCTATCGAAACGATCCTCATACGACTGTTCAGTCGCAGCATCGCTGACTGCATTCGCGCTGCGCTTACGCAGGAACAAATGAATAATGACATAGGTATTCAAGCCATAGAGTAACAGCAAGAGACTGCAGCTTGTATAGGCGAGTAAGATGACCGTGCTTAAAATATCCATGGTTAAAGTAATACGATTTCAGCTGTGGCGTCTGCGTTTGCGCAGGCGTCCTGGACCAGCAAAACGCCTACCGAGACCCCCATGTATTTTTTCTTAATCATAATCTGACTCTGAATCATAATCTTCCCTGTTTCCATCAGTCTTCACCTTCCAACGGCTCGATTTAAGAGTAGGATTAAGACCAAGCCTCTGAGGGCGCAAGCAAGCTCGCACACTGCATGCTAATAAACAATGCTGCATCTATCTAATTTTATAATTTACCAGCCAGTAATTGATCTACTGGCGATTGCTCATGAGTTTCCTGCATACGAACACTCGATGCTACGAGCGTATCATAAATAATGCCACCCTTATCATCGAACCGACCGAAGCTCAATACTCCGGTAGGACACGACTGCACACAAGCCGAACAACGCACACACTCGGGATCTTCCATCGGCAAGCCCTTGTTCGCGAAATTCATAATATCAATTCCTTGATGGCAGACAGAGGTGCACACATTACAGGAAATACACTTCTTTTTTTCGGCGAAGATACGAAACTTTGTAAAACGCGCATACAGGTGCATCAATGCTGCCAGCGGGCATGCAAACCGACACCACACACGGCCCGAAAAATGAAAGTAAAACGCCACTCCAAGAATACCTGCAAAGATCAGATCAACGAGATAGTTATAACTTAGAACCGGCAGGCCATTTTCTTTGAGCGGCCAGCCGTAAGCTAAGAAATAGTAGATGCCCGAAAAGAAATTCTTACCGCCCTCCGGCTCTGGAAGAACCCAACCCAGCACACGGAAAATCATAATGATCGCCGCGAACCAGAGGAACACCTGCCCGATCATATTCAGCAGGTTCACCTTTGGGCCATGCGGCATTTTATGACGATGGGCATCCCCCATCGTTTCCGCAAGCGCACCACAAGAGCACACCCAGCCACAATACGCTCCCTTGCCCCAGCGACGCACCATCCATGGAATGATCACAAAGGTTTGAATCGCCCCAAGGATCAACCAACCCCAAATCGGCGCATCGGTGAACCAATTAAAGACCGCCAGCGGCCAGGCTAAAATAAAGCCATATGCACGCCAATAACTCCCCCCTGGGAAAAAATGCTCAGCGATGAAGGCACCGAGGCCAGCATCGAAGACGCCATTACGGCCCAGATATGGAAGTAACAATTCTGGCAGAATAAAGAGCGGTATCCATTGAATCAAAGCCAGAGTAGTCGTCTGCAACTTCACGTAAGGCGTGCGCCGCCTTCGCATTCGCCGTATCCCGAAAATGGTGACACACAAACAATAGGCTAAACTGTAGTAAAAGGAACGTCCGCTCGCGGCACCCTTTAAAGTGTAGAAAAAACTACTCTCATCATTCGCAGCCGCCTTCAGCCCATCTGTCCAAGTCGCGATCCAGTTCCATAGCTCACCGGGATTCCATCCAGGAATCAGATATTTTTTCCAGTGATAGAGCCAGATACAAAACGTTAGCGAAGCAAGAATCGTGATCCACCACTTTGCGCCACGATCTCCCAGAATCTTCACCCCAGAGCGTCTAAAAAAGTCCAGTGGCGCTTCTCGGCCAATCATTGCAAAAACGGCATCATTCGGAATTTCTTTTTCCTTACCGTCCTGGGCTTCTATAAACAATGAATTCTCGGTAATCCGTGAAGGCTGTGTGCCCAATTCCAAATTAAGGCAACCAGGCTCTCCCTCTCGGCTCTCAGAACTGACCGCAGTCGTCACCCGCTCGGAACTTGGATGGTTTACTGCCACTTCTGCGCAAGGATCGGCTGCGAGTTGCATCACCTTCTCGACATTTTCGGGCTTAGGCCGGTTGAGCTCTGGCTTACGGTAACTTAATGTGACATGCGCACCACAAGCAGCAAGCGCGATGGCTGCCTCAGCGGCGCTGTCACCTCCACCCACGACGGCGACATGCTTACCACAAAAGTCTTTCGGATCATGCAGGCGGTTCATCACCTTATCCATATCTTCACCAGGCACGCCTAATTTGCGAAAATTACCAGATCGCCCGATACCAACAATGACTCGAAGCGCCTTCCATGTTTGCTCCTCCTTGGAAGCGGCATTTTTCAACTCAAAAAATTTGCCCAACTTTTGAATGGACTCAATTCGCCCCTCAGTGATCTCTATCCCCGCAGCTTGAACCTGCTCGCGCATGTCTTGCAGAAGCGATTCCTTCACACCCGACTGCTCACCATATTGAATGCCACCCGAGGGGGTCATCTCAGTAGGGTAGGTAAAGATCGGCTTACCTTTAGGAAAATTAGCGACCGTCGAGAAAATTTGACTCGCCTCAAGCAGCAAATAACTCAGGCCCGCCTTCTTGGCTTCCATCGCCGCTGAAATGCCGGAGACTCCTGCTCCGATGATAACCACATCGTAAACGCCCTCGTCTTTGGAGCCGCGCTCGCTGGGGAAATTACCTTCAGCCATAATCGCTCGCACAGCTGCAGTTCCTGTTTCAGACGAAAACTTCAAAAGCGGCACACCCGAGAGATCCCCCACGACTCGAACTCCATTGACATTTGTCAGACCTGCTTCGCCAACGACGGGTAGCTTTTCAACAGTTCCTGCAGGCCATTTGCCATGCAGCCAATGGTAGTATCGTTTCACAAAGTGGATCATAATGCTATTGTGCCGAATTTAAGGACCAGTCGTAGGAAATCCAATCGAACTTCTCGTCAGTAGGCAATGACTCAACACGGTATCGATTGAGATACTCAGCAGGATGCTTGCCTTGAAAATCGCTGTCATACCAATTGAACAATTCAGAGTATGCGTAGCGTTTACCCACCTTTCGTGCCGCGCGTTCACTGTTCGCAAACAAATGCGTCTGCTCATCAAGTTGCACTTCCAACATCGCTGCAATAAAAGGCTCCGCTCGCAATGGTGGACAACTCTCACTGGCACAATTGACCGCAAAGTGAATACGAGGGTCCCCGTGCTCTTTGAGCAATATCCCCTTCTCAACATCATCCAAGCTCAGCTCACGTCCGCCCTGTTCTATAAAGTCTTTCTTGAAGATGCTAAATGGGATCAAGCCAATATCCTTGACCGACTTGAGTGGGTAGTGATCCAACACCGCTTGCAGCATCGCGGCATTGTATAAGTTGATGTAAAATGCTTTCTGACTCGGCTGGCAAAGTGCCGCTACATCGATCTCAGCCCACTCGGCCAGTAGTGAATCGAGAGCGACCACATCGGCATCCTTCGCAGCCCAGTCGGCGTAAGCGACTCCATTCGCTTTGACATACTTCTGCAACAGTTCTGCATACTCATCATAAAACTCGTTCGACACCTTGCCCGCAGTAGCGACTGCCACGAACAAAAATAAGCCAATAATTAATGTAAAATGTTTCATGTTAGTTAAGAGGTAACTCACGAGCATTCGAGGGCACAGAAAAATCGATCTCTGCATGTGAGCGATAGCGAATATTCCGAACCGAACCTGTGCCCTTAGGCGCATCACCAACATAAGAATCCGTATCGGGATCCCAATACCAGAATTCATAAGAAGATGCGATTACTGGACCTCCAACATCCGTGTAATCCAAATACTTAATGATCGAGGGCTGCTTATTCGCGGTTTCTAAGTCTTTCCCATAAGTGACAATATAAGACATCGCATCGATCCGCATTGTCTTATTGTTGATATAAAATCGATACCAATCATCCGGCGTATCCCCCATATCTGAGCCAAAGGTCTGTAGCAGACTCAGGTAATGCTCGCCGTCCACTTGAGCGCCCTGCAAGCCACTCAGCTGAATGCCCTCACCCTTCATTTTAAAGGGTGCCATGATGAACCATGGCCAAGTTAATACATGAAAACGGCCCATTGGAGCTTCCGCGCTAGCCGGCGTAACCCATGCGGTTTTACCGTCGTATATAACACTCACTCCATCCTCACGATCGTAGCGCGCGAGCGGGCCATGCGCTTCAAATATAAATGTGCCATCGACCTTTTTTTGACCACCAAAGACCACTTCCACATCCGCGGAGACCACTTCCTTCCCCCACCATGCTTTCAAGTTGTGTGCTTCCTGAGTGGCCTCAGCAACCAGCTCGGGAGTCGACACCTCCGGTGGCAGCGCCAGAGCGGCAGGAATAAAAGCCGCGATAGAAAAGCCAGCAATCAGAGTAAACAGTGTGCGTGTTCGTTGAATCATGGCTATACGATGTCAAAGTCGGAGACTTATTCCGAGAGAATTTGATCCATGCGTAGTATAGAGGCGTGACTCGACGCGACCGATGTCAGCCGCTGCTTCCTATTTGGCAGACGCATCAAGCTCTGCCCGCCACGAAGATCATAGCAATTTCTCCCGACGTCGCACCGTTGGCCTGAAGCCTACTCTGAATCCTTCATGCTGATTGCCAGTCGCAATAGGCACACCTGAACGCCCTGCTAGATTAGGATTAAGAGTAAGCCCACGATTCAGACTAAACAGTCGCCCCACCACAACTTGACCCCTGCCCTGCAGTGCACCCATAACAATGGGAAGCGACTTGGATCGAGCGCTGCATCCAATCTTCTAAATTAAGCTCCCACAAGCGCTCGGGCGACTCTTTGGGGCCGTGCTGCATACCCATTTGTTGATTGAAGTCGCAATCAAATAAATCGCCCTCCCAGCCCACGCTTATGGTATCGCGGCACATCAAGCCATCCACTGAAGCAGGATTGAAACTCTCTAGCAACAACTGCATATATTCCGCGTAATTACCCTGCCTTTTAAGATAGGATGTAAATCGTGCAATTGGCATATTGGTGATCGCAAACAATTGATTGAACACGATGTCAAAGTGCGCCTTCAATTCTCGTTTATAGTCGGATTCAAGCTCGCTTTGCTCTGATGGTAACTTTGCACCATTAGGATTGTAAACTAAATCCAGTTTCAGCGCGGCATCGACACCATAGCCAAGAGCATTGAGCGATTGCAGTGCTTCAATGCTTGAGTCAAACACACCCTCACCACGTTGCGCGTTCACATTTTCCGGGCAATAACATGGCATCGACGCGACAATATGCACCCCTTGTTGCGCATGAAAATGTGCCACCCATTCATAGCCGGGCTCGTTTAAGATCGTAAGATTACAACGCACGATCACCTCACGCTCCATCTGACGAATACTCTCCACCAAAAAACGAAAGTCTGGAATCATCTCCGGAGTGCCTCCCGTAAGATCCACCACTTCAATATCAGTCGTCCGCAGCCAAGCCAAAATACGATCCACCGTATCGCGAGTCATAATCTCCTTACGACGGGGACCTGCATTCACGTGACAATGCACGCAGGTTAAATTACACAGTTTACCGGTATTGATTTGCAACACGCGAGGTGCGACTCGTGTAAGCTGTAGCCCACGCTCGGACAAGGTCACGTTAAAATCAGGCAGGTCACTTACACTAGTAGGCATGAGCTTGTGATAAATTAAGAATCGTGATTATTCCACAGCGTTTTAAAGAAACTTTACCATTTGCACTTTGGTCAGTTTGTGTGAACATGCCCAGCGTGAAACAACCTCTTGATTCTGCCAAAGATGTCGCCAACGCCGCAGGTGATGCTATCTCCAAAACCGCGAGCTTTTTCACCTCTACAATTATTGATATTGGCAAAGGTGTCTTTTCCCCCATCGCCACGGCTGGCAACCTCTCAAAAAAGCCGGCACCCGGAACCGCTCCAGGCATTGAGCACTACTTAGAAAAAGCCGACGCGACTACAACCACGGTCATTACCACGCTTGATTACGGCCCAGACCTCTGCGAAACGACAACACACGATACCATAGATGACGCACTCGAAGCCGCACGTAAGCCGAACCAGACCGTCCGCTGGATCAACATCGACGGACTCAACCCGAAAGTGGTGGACCGTGTCTGCAAACACTTTGGAGTCCACACGCTCGCGGCAGAAGATATTCTAAACACTTACCAGCGTCCAAAGCTAGAGGTTTTCGACCACCACATGCTTATCATCGCACGGCAAATACAGTTACTGCAGAATCAACTAAAAAACGAGCAGGTATCCTTCATACTGATGAAAGACACACTCATTTCTTTTCAAGAAGAACTCGGTGATGTCTTCGATCCCGTGCGTCGCAGAATTGAAAACATCAAAGGTCGTTTTCGAACCCTCAAAGCAGACTACCTCTTCTACGCACTTATCGACTGTATTGTCGACCACCTCTTCCCACTATTAGAAGGCTACGGAGCCGCAATGGAAGAACTCGAAGAAGAGATCACCATGCGACCAACCACCGCGTGCCAACAAAAGCTTTTCGCGATGAAGCGCGACCTCTCAGTCCAAAGACGTATTCTTTGGCCCTTGAGAGAGCTCATTGATGGACTCTATCGAGATGAGTCTGACTTGATTGATGATTCGCTCAAAACATTCTACCGCGACGTGCAAGATCATACCATGCAAGTTATTGACCTCGTCGAAAGCTATCGTGATACCGCCTCTGGCCTAAACGACCTCTATCAATCTTCAGTCGGTAACAAGATGAACGAAATCATGAAAGTGCTGACGATCATGGCGAGTTTCTTCATCCCGATAACATTTGTGGCTGGCGTCTATGGAATGAACTTCGAATACATCCCAGAACTACAATGGCAGTATTCCTACTTTGTATTCTGGGGCATCTGCCTAACGATGACGAGCGGCCTCGCATTTTACTTCTGGCGCAAAGGCTGGATCGGCAAAGAGTGATAGGCTGGGAACCTCGAACCCTAGAGATCGAATTAAAGTGAAGCTAATTCCACCATTGGACGTTAGATAATCAATGTTCGACGTTTTTTCAGACTACAATCGGCATGAACAGGCAAAAGTGCCTAACCTACAAAATACCCTTCCCCTCTACGCAGCAAGTCGGCTTAATTTGAACTGCCATGTCCGACTACAAAACCATCCAAGAACTCAAGCAAATTGACGCTGCGCTCGCAGCCCCCTTCCGAGGTATTTTCATCTTACGTCGCAAGACGGTCAAAACCGCCCGCAACGGCAACCCCTTTCTAAGCGTCGAGCTGGGCGACAGCAGCGGAAGCTTTACGGCCAACTGCTTCGACAACACTCCCCCCTACAACGCCCTCACAGAGGTGAATGAAGGCGCAATTGTGCGCATCTCAGGTAAGACGGAATACTACAACGATCGCTTCTCACCCAAACTTCAAGCGGGCGAAGAAATCTCCTCAGAAGAAGCCGATGCAGAAGGCGTGCTCAGTCAACTCGTCGAGGTTCCACCCGAATCCGAAGAAGCACTTTGGGCGCACATTGAAGAAGCCATTGCAGCCATCGAGCATCCACAGCTCAAAGAAACCGTGCAACGAGTCATGGATGAATGGGGCCCACAATTCCGCACTGGAACCGCCGCAATCAGTATGCACCACGCCTACCGCCATGGACTACTTGAGCACACCACACACATGGTGCGTGCCTGCCGTGCGCTACTTCCGCTCTACCCACAAGTCGACCCTGACCTCGCGATAGCTGGCATCATTCTACACGACATCGGTAAGCTTGAAGAATACGAGGGCGACTTTGCGGCCAAAGTAAGTCGCATCGGCACGCTGCAAGGCCACGTCGTGCTCGGCTTCCGCACCGCCCGCAAGGCCGCGCTGCAATCCAAGCTCAATGCCGACCTAACCGAGCGCCTCGAACATATTATCCTCAGCCATCAGGGCGAAAAAGAATGGGGCGCCGCAGCGATGGCCGCCACACCCGAGGCGGTCTTCGTCTCCATGGTCGACAACCTTGACGCAAAAATGGGGATGGTGCAACGCGTGCTTCGTAACACCCCAGAGGGCGAAGAGTTTTCGGAATACCTCATGGGACTCCAAACACGTGTGCTCGTCACTGCACCAGATAAAACTTGAGCGACTGACGACCGCTACTATTCGCATAAATTGTAGCACGTGCTTCCCAAAAGAACGCTTACAAAGACATACGAACGACAGTGATCAGATAAACGCGAGCGATGCTTCGCGAGTAGCGCGTGCTACAAACAATCGTTCTTGTTGCATCGAACTTAGGACCTAAACACATGAAACTCCTCAGCCTCTTTACGAATCTCTTTCCGCTCTGGGTGCTGCTTTGCTGCGCGGGCGCATTGGTCAGGCCTGAGGTATTTACATGGTTCGATAAACCCTTTATCATTTGGGGGCTCGGGGTCATCATGCTCGGCATGGGGATTACACTCAGCATCGACGATTTCAAAAAGGCGATCACGATGCCGAAATCCATTGCGATGGGGCTCACTGCGCAATTCATGCTCATGCCAGGCAGCGCTTGGATACTGGCGAGT
>Ga0209533_1004973_pt1 | contig 11408 bp, 5 predicted proteins | sample COG_04_FD_184748 | JGI IMG/M metagenome (GOLD analysis project Ga0209533, IMG submission 184748) | Pelagic Microbial community sample from North Sea - COGITO 998_met_04 (SPAdes) (version 2) | ecosystem: Environmental > Aquatic > Marine > Neritic zone/Coastal water | place: Helgoland, sampling... | reverse complement strand
TTAGGCTACAGCAATGCTGAAGGAGTTGTGAAAACAGATGATTATGAAAGAATCAGTGCTTCATTTAGATTGTCGCCTAAATTTTTAGATGACAATTTAAAAGTTGATACCAATGCCAAACTTACACTTGCTAATAAAAAAGCAGCGGATGCCGGGGGTGCTCTTGGGGGTGCTTTGGTATTCGATCCTACGAAACCCATTTATAATGATAGTGGGATTTTTAATGGTTTTTACACGAACACGAATGGCAATTTAATTGATGGACAATACAATCCGTTAGCATTGTTAGAACAAAGAGAGCGTCCTGAGGAAGCTTTTAGATTTTTAGGTAATGTTGAATTAGACTATACGATGCCATTTCTGCCAGAGCTAAAAGCTGTGGTTAATGTTGGCTTAGATGCATCTAGATCTAAAATTAAAGAAACATTTAGTGAAGGATCTTTATCCACTTATCAATTAGATATCCTTGGTAATTCATTGTTTAACCCTGGTTTAAACTATGCGGAAAGACAACATATTACAAACACTACTTTTGATGCTTATTTACAATATGCTAAAAATTTAGAAGACAATTTCATCACTAGGTATGATGTTCAAGTTGGTTATGCGTATCAAAACTTCAAAACCGATGGTAATAAAGATATTTACAGATATTACGAAGATGACACCAGTACAACTGATGATGATAACTTAGTGGGTCAAAGAGTTCCAGACCTTAACCCTAACAATCCAAATAACAGATATTTTAATAGTCAAAACTTACAATCGTTTTTTGGACGTTCTAATATTAATTTAAACAATAAATATCTCCTTACCTTTTCTTTAAGAGCAGATGCTTCTTCATTATTTGTATCGGAAGATGTCTTTGGAGATGGTGTTTGGGGATTATTTCCAGCGGCGGCATTGGCTTGGAAAGTAAAAGAAGAATCTTTCTTAAAAAACGTTAATTTTATTGACGACTTAAAAGTACGCATTGGTTGGGGAAAAACAGGGCAACAAAACATTACAGGAACTGCTGGGTTTTACCCAACCAGTCCTTTATTCTCTACAGGAAGCCAAAACAGTCAATATTTACCTGGTTTCAACCTCTATTCTGCGAATCCTTTTCAAACAGGGCTTACTTGGGAGGAAACATCTACTTATAATGCAGGAATCGATTTTGCTTTTAGTGAAAATAGATTCGTCACAGGATCTTTTGATGTATTTAGACGAGAGACTACAGATTTATTAACAAGAGTAAATTTACCTCCTGGACAAGCATTAACAGATAGCTTTATCACAAATAAAGGGACAACAGAAAGTGAAGGGTTTGAATTATCATTAAACCTAAACCCTGTAAAAACCGACAATTTTAATCTATCTCTAAATGGGAATATTTCTTATTCTAAAACTGAAGTCACAGACCTTGGTGGTATTAATCGACTTCCAATTGGTGGAAATCTTCTAGGAACTGGATCTAATTTACTGTTCAATTTATTAGGAAAAGAACCTTCCCAAGCTGGAGTTTTTAAACAGATTTATGACACTACTGGTAATCCAATACCAAATGCATTTGTCGATTTAAATGGGGATAATCAAATTACTGAAGATGATAAATATTTTGCATCCTTGAGACCTAATTGGAATTTTGGATTTGGGTTAAATGTTAACTACAAAAACTGGGATTTAGGAGCTAGTTTTAGAGGTCAGTTGGATGGTAAGATTTTCAATTTAAATGAATTACGATTTGGGAATATAGATAGTGCTGCTCCAAACAACAATACAAGTATCACAAACGTTCTGAATTTTTACAACGGTGCTGCCAATCCAGTTTTTAACGATGCAAATGGAAATATCCAGTTTTCTGATCATTTCCTTAAAAACGCAAGTTTCATGAGATGTGAAAATATTGTATTGGGCTATAATTTACCTCAAAACTTTGTCAAAAATACAAGTATGAGATTTTATGCTTCCGTTAACAATCCATTTATAATTACAAAATATGACGGACAAGATCCTGAAAATTTTGGAGGTATTGATGGTGCTTTTTATCCAAGACCTCAAGCCTATACTTTTGGTGTAAATATTGATTTTTAAAAACATGACTATGAAAAAAATAATTTTAACATTTTTTGGGCTGACGCTATTAACAACACTATCGTCTTGTGTCAATGATTTAGACACAGAACCAAAAGTGGAGCTAACGCTCCAACAACTTCTAGAAAATGACCCGAGTGCTGTAGAGGGGATTTTATCGAGACTTTACGCTTCATTTGCGCTATCAGGTCCAAATGGGCCAGGTAGTTCTGATATATCTGATGATGCAGGAGAATCTCCATTTCTAAGAGGGATTATAAACTTACAGGATTTTACAGCCGACGGCATGAAAAATCGTTGGGGAGATGATGGCTTGGACCAACTAACTACCACATCTCAATGGACTAGTAATAATAAGTTTTTTCGTTACCTCTACAATAGAGCCTATTACACTATCCCTCAATGTAACAATTTATTAAATGTATTACCAAGTGCAGGAGTAGAAATTCCAGAATCGATTCAAAGTGAAGTTCGTTTCTTAAGAGCTTTGGCATATTTCTATGTGATTGATGTATTTGGAAAAGGGGTATTAGCAACGGATGAAAACTATGGGGCATCTGATTTTTTACCTGAAGCTTCCAGAACAGAATTATTCAACTATGTAGAAGGAGAATTATTAGCTATTGAAAGCACTATAGGAAATAATAACGGATACGGAAGAGCAAATACATTTGTAGTGGATATGTTGTTAGCAAAACTTTATATAAATGCAGAAATCTATACTGGAACTGCACGTTATAATGATGCAGCTACCTACCTTAGTAAAGTAATTTCTGAAGGTGGATATACATTAGAAAGTAATTTTGTTCAAAATTTTTCTGGAGATAATGATCTGTCCTCTGAAATTATTTATCCTCTAATTGCTGATGTAGTGGTGAGTCAAAGTTATGGAAACACAACTTACATCGTAAACGGTAGCTTGAGTCCTGATACAATTCCTATTTTAGATTTTGGTGCTGCAGAAGGCTGGCAAGGTCACAGAGCCACGAGTGCTTGGTATGGTTTATTTGGTAACTTAGATACTTCTAATGATCAAAGAGCCAGTTTGTTTTGGACAACTGGTCATAACTACGTTATGAATGATTATAAAGAATGGACCGATGGCTATCCTTCTATTAAGTTTAGAAACAACAATTTAAATGAAACGCCAACAACGGGCACTTCTTTTTCAGGAACAGATTTTCCTTTATACCGTTTATCAGACACATACTTAATGTATGCTGAATGTGCTTTACGAGGGGCTTCTACTGCAAATCTAAGCGATGCTTTAGCCTATGTTAACTTGGTAAGAACACGATCAAATGCAGACCCAATTACAATGACTGACTTGGACTTGGACTTCATCATAGACGAAAGAGGTCGCGAATTAAACTTAGAAGGACATCGAAGAACAGATTTAATTCGTTTTGGTAGATTTACGGGTGGAAATTATGTGTGGCCATGGAAAGGGAACCTCGCAGAAGGCACTTCAATTCCAGAACACTATAGTCTTTTTCCTATTCCACAATCGGCATTAGATGCCAATCCTAATTTAACACAAAATCCAAATTATTAATTTTAAAAAAATAGAAATGAAAAATTATAAAATTTTATTATTAGCAATTTTTGCCCTAATCGGTTTAAATTCTTGTGAAGACAAAGATGAGTTAGTCTTCACAGCCTCGCCACAAGGGGAGTTTACATTTGTAAATACATTTTTAGATGAGTATATTTTAACGCAAACTACTTCTAGTAATGTTGCAGAACGATTTGTTTTCAACGCTGCAGATTTTAACACACCAACCCCAGTTAACTATGTTTTAGAGACTTCTATTTCTGGAGACTTTACAGATGCAATGGTTATTGCTGGTCCCACTACAACCAATGAAATTTCGGTTACTGTCGGTAAATTATTAGAGTTGGCCGATGTAGCTGGTATTGAAACAGACATGGAAGGTCTTCTCCACTTTAGAATAAAAGCTTTTGTTGGCGATTTAGATACTGCTACAGAATTCTCTTACACACCATCACAATCTTTATTTGTTGTGAGACCTAGTGAATCTTCTGGTGGTACGGGTATAGAGCCATCCATTTGGGGTGTTGTCGGTTCTGGATATAATAATTGGGGAGCATTTGCAGATGGACAATTTTACACGACAGATCAGGCTAATGTTTTTGTGGCCTATGTAACTCTTGTACCTGGTGAAATCAAGTTTAGAGAGAACAATTTATGGGACAGTGATTTTGGTGATTCAGGCGCAGATGGCACTTTGGATGCAGGCGGTGATAATATTGTTATTTCCGAGGCTGGTACATACAAAATAATGATGGACCTAAATGATAACACATATACAATTGACGCTTTTTCTTGGGGTATAGTAGGCTCTGGTTATAATGATTGGGGAGCGACTGCTGATGCTAAGTTTTATTATGATTACACAACAGATACTTTTAAAGTAGGTGTAAGATTAATGGATGGCGAAATTAAATTTAGACAAAATAATGCATGGGATTCTGATTTTGGAGATACTGGTGCCGATGGCACTTTAGATGCAGGTGGAGACAATATCATTGTCACTGCTGGTCATTATACAATCACATTAGATTTTAATATGAGTGTATATACCATCGAAGCTGTAGATCTCTATGGTATTGTTGGTTCTGGATACAATGATTGGGGAGCAACACAAGATTTTACGTTAACTCCATTAAGTAATGATATTTGGGTTGGAGATATAGCTCCATTAGTTGACGGGGAAATTAAATTTCGTGTCAATGATGCATGGGATTCTGATTTTGGAGATACTGGTGCTGATGGAACTCTAGACGCAGGTGGAGATAATATTGCTGTCGCTGCTGGAAATTATAGAGTTATGTTAGATTTAGCTATGGGTACGTATGAATTAAATCAAGTAAATTAATATCATATAGTCCTAATATATAATTAAATTTCATAAAGGGCTGATTCTATACTATTAAGAAACAGCCCTTTTTTATTAAATACAATCAAATGAAAAAAAATTACATAATTATTTGCTTTCTCCTATTTAGTAAAATAGGTCTTAGTCAAGTAACTATCACTCCTAATCCATTTGAAGTTAATGAATCTATTACAATAACTGTAGATATCAATAGCACATCAACAAACTGTAATACAATCAACAATCCATCTAAAGTTTATATGCATTCAGGAATTGGAAATGATTCTGACCCCTGGGGATTTAATGTTATAGGAAACTGGGGACAGGATGATGGTGTGGGAGAAATGACAAATACAAGTGGTAATAACTGGAGTATAACTATTATACCTGAAACCTATTTTAATTTAACAAGCGTTCAAGTAGAAAATGCTATAAAAATGGGGATGGTCTTTAGAAATTCGGATGGAACGCAAGAATTAAAAGCCAATGGCTGTTCAGACTTCTTTTTCGAAATAGGTACGTTTCAAATAAGTTTAAGCTCCCCAATTCAAAATTCAACAACCATCCTTAATTCAGGAGATAATATCGCTATAACGGCAACGAATATAGGTGGAAATGCTACCTATGTTTTAAAAACAAATGGCAACATACTAAATACACAATCAAATACGTCGTCATATTCTTTTACGCATACCAATATCACCAACAATCAAAGCTATGAGTTGGAAGTGACTTTGGCTTCAACCACCATTGTAAAACAATTCTCAGCACTGATAAATCCAGGTTCAAATATTGGTGTAATGCCTACAAACTATCAGGATGGAATTACGTACCTAAGTGATACAAAAGCGGTATTAGTGCTATACGCCACAGGAAAAGATTTTGTATATGCAGCTGGAAGTTTTAATAACTGGCAACCTACTACAAATCATGCCATGAAAAAAGACCCTACAAGAAATAATAAATTCTGGATTGAATTAACGGGCTTAACTCCAGGTCAAATAGAAACCTATCAATATTGGGTGTACGACCAAAGCCCTATTTCTGGGTCTCCCAATGAGGTGAAAACTGCAGACCCCTACTCTACTTTAGTACTCTCTCCATTTGATGATTCGTATATTCCTGCTATTACGTATCCAAATATGCCGGTCTACCCAATAGGACAAGATCGCGAAGTATCTGTATTACAAACAGGGCAAACCGCTTATAACTGGCAAGTAACCGATTTTCAGAAACCCGCCAAGGAAGACCTTGTGATTTACGAATTACTCATAAGAGATTTTGATGCCAACCGAAATTTTCAAGATGTGATAGATCGGATTGATTATTTCAAGGATTTAAATATTAATGCCATTGAACTCATGCCTGTCATGGAATTTGAAGGCAATGAAAGTTGGGGTTATAATACTGCTTTTCATATGGCATTAGACAAGTTTTACGGCACTGAAGATAAATTCCGTGAATTAGTAGACGTCTGCCATCAAAATGGGATTGCTGTCATTTTAGATTTAGCACTCAACCATGCCTTTGGCCGCAACCCAATGGTACGGATGTGGATGGACGATCCAGACAATAATGGATGGGGAGAACCGAGCAGTGAAAACCCCTATTTCAATACTGTGGCAAAACACTCCTATAGTGTGGGCTCCGATTTTGATCATTCAAGTCCAAGAACTCAAGACTATGTCAATCGCGTCATTAAGCATTGGATTCAAGAATTTAATATTGATGGGTTTCGTTGGGATTTAACCAAAGGGTTTACACAAAATTGCACCGCTTCAGATCAAGGTTGTACAAACAACTATCAAGCGGATAGGGTTGCTGTTTTAAAACAATATGCCGACTATTCTTGGAGCTTAGACCCCGATCATTATGTGATTTTCGAACATTTAGGAGGTACTCAAGAACAAAAAGAATGGGCCGATTATCGGATTGATGAAGGCAAAGGAATTATGCTTTGGGGTAAAATGACGAGTCCTTACAATCAATTAACGATGGGGTACAGTTCAAATTCTAATTTGAGTGGAATGGGACACAACAGTCAAAATTTCATCGGAAAACGTTTAATTGGCTATGCTGAAAGTCATGATGAAGAACGCCTCATGTATAATAATCTACAGTATGGCGCTTCTAACGGAAGTTATGATGTCACAACGTTATCAACCGCTCTTGAGCGTATGCCCGCTTTAGGAGCGATCTCGCTAACGATTCCAGGACCAAAGATGCTATGGCATTTTGGAGAACTGGGTATGGAAAATTCTATTTTCACTTGTAATAATGGCACAGTCAATGAATCTGGAGGTAACGATGGTGACTGCAAATTGGACACGAAACCTCAACCTCAATGGACAAGTAACTGGCCATCTGACACGACAAGAAATGAAATATATACAACTTGGTCACGTTTAAACGCCTTAAAAATAAATGAAGCCGTATTTGAAGGTTCGTATTCTATAAACTCTGGAACCCTAACTCCTAAAATTTATATCTGGGATGATTCGATAGCAACAACAGAACTTAAAAATATAGTCATCATCTCCAACTTTGACTTAAGCAATCAGAATGTAGTTCCAAACTTTCCGTATACAGGTATCTGGTATGATTTAATGGACACATCTGGAGCTACAAGCATCACGGTTTCAAATACGACTGACCCTATCAGTCTTGCTCCTGGAGAATTTAAAATTTTCGGAAATATGCCGGCGGCCTCATTGAGCACAAATGATTTAATAGCGGAAAACACGATAGAAATCTATCCAAATCCAGCGCATGACTATTTTAAACTCAATCAACCTTCAGAACAAGTTATAGTATATGACTTAATAGGAAAAGTAACACAAACATTTAAAGGAAACTATAGTTCGGAATCCCATTTTGATGTTTCTAATTTAGAAACTGGTATTTACTTAGTACACATACAGTCTGAAAGAGGAACAACAACACGTAAACTCCTTAAATATTAATCATTTTAACTCAAGTATTATATATAGAAAAATCAATTACTTATTAGTAAACCTAAACCCATAACTATATTTATAAAATAAAAATGCACGTAAACTGTGTGTACAGAAATACATAATTAAATAAGAGTATGAATTCATAAGCTACATGAGATTCCACTGTAGAACCCACAACAAAATAGTTTGACTTTAGTCCTCTCTATTTTAAAATCATTCTAAAACAGTATTTAATTAAAAAAATATTAAATTAGCAATCTGTATTTATAGAAAAATGTATATAAAAAATCAACTTGGTAAAAATATTGCAGCAGTATTGCTTTTATTAGCTTTAATACTACCGACTGCAATTCAGTTTAGCCATATGATTGAGGGGCACGAAGGCGTTACTTGTAACGACCAGAGTACTCACATACATACATCTGAAAAAACTTGCGAAGTATGTGCGTTTCACCTCACATCAATTAGTTATGATTTTGCTAAATATCCTGATTTACTTTTAGCACAAATTTCTGTCAAGGTTAGTACAACCTATACCCCATTACAATTATACTTCTCTACCTTAACAAATAATCAGTTACGCGGCCCCCCAGTATTTTCTTAATATACGAACAGACACGTTTAATATTAATTAAGAATTTATATGCGCAACTATGCATTATTGGTACTGCTATTCAGCAGTATTACATCGTTGTCACAAAATTGTGACAACTCACTTTCAGGTACAGTAACAGATATACACGATGGGCAATTGCTCATCGGAGTCACGCTTACTATTGCTAACACTGAACAAGCTGTTCAGACTGGATTTGATGGGACATTTACTTTTTCAAACCTTTGTAATGACACCTATTACATACAGGTTTCACACCCCTATTGTTTGACAAAAGGATTTACGGTTAAAGTTTCTGGAGATACCAATAAATCATTCAAATTAGAACATCATATAGAAGAGCTCAACCAAATTACGATTGAAGGGAGTGCCTATACCAACAAATCCAAGACAACTCTTGAAAATAGTATAGACAAAGATGAATTGGAACGTTTTAGTAGTGGTTCTCTTGGAGATGCCTTAAAAAACTTGAGCGGAGTCTCTTCTTTAAATACAGGAAATGCCGTTGTAAAACCTATGATTAACGGACTTCACAGCAGTCGTGTCGTCATTGTCAATAATGGGGTACGGATGGAAGACCAAGAATGGGGCGCAGAACACGCACCTAACATCGATATAAATTCAGTTAGCAAACTTACGGTCATAAAAGGCGCTGGTGCACTTCAATACAGTGGAGATGCTGTAGGCGGTATAATTATTGCTGAAACCTCAAAAGTTCCGGTAAAAGACAGTTTGTATGGCAAAAGTCTGATGACAGCTACCAGTAATGGACGGGGTTCCGCGTTGAGTTCAAAATTGACCAAAAGTTATCAAAACGGATGGCATGCAACACTGCAAGGAACTTTAAAGCGTTTTGGTGATTTTGAAGCTCCCGACTATGTATTGAGCAATACAGGAGTTTTTGAGAGAAGTGCTTCTTTACAAGTAGGCTTTAACCGTTTTGACTATGGTTTTGAAGGGTATTATTCGATCTTTAAAAATGAGATCGGCATTTTAGCTGCTTCACATTTGGGCGGTGCTCAAGATCAAATTAGAGCCATCGACAACGATGTACCACTAATTGTAAACGATTTCACATATACGATCAATGCACCTAGGCAAGATGTCACCCATCATTTGGCCACTATAAAGGGGTTTAAACGATTTGAGACCTTTGGAAAACTGAGCTTTCAATATGACTTTCAAAGAAACAATCGCTTAGAATTTGATATCAGGCGAGGGGATGACAAAAACAAGGCTGCATCTGATTTACAATTAGACACCCACACGGCTTTACTGGACTTAGAATCTTATGTAACGGATGCTATTACACTCAAATCTGGAATCATGGCTCGATATCAAAAAAACTTTGCAAACCCAAATACGGGTGTTAGAAGATTGATTCCTGATTATGAAATGTATGACTTGGGAATGTATTTCGTAGTCGATTACCAATTGAATGATCAACTGCTTCTGGAAGCTGGAGCGCGTTATGATTATTCCTATATGGACGTTTTTAAATTTTATAGAACCTCCTTTTGGGAATCCCGTGATTATGACCAGCGTTTCCCCGAAATTGTGGTTGAGGAATTAGAAAATCAAATTTTAACCAATCCGCAACTAAATTTCAATAACGGTTCAGCAACATTAGGAGCCAACTATACATTTGGTGAGGATTATAAATTATTTTTCAACTATTCCATTGCATCTCGAGCGCCAAATTCCTCAGAACTGTTTAGTGAAGGCTTGCACCATTCTGCCTCTCGAATCGAACTGGGAGATTTAAGCTTCAACTCCGAAATAGGGCACAAAGTCGCATTGACATTTCAAAAGGAGAACGATCTATTTAGTGTTAATATAAACCCTTATATTAATACCATTTCTGACTTTATAGTGAATGAACCTACAGAAATCCAACAAACATTAAGAGGCAACTTTCAGGTGTGGGAATACCGCCAAACAGATGCTCAATTAGTGGGAGTAGACGTAGATGTATCCTATGCGTTTGCTAAAAACGTTCGTTTAAACAGTCAATTCTCTTTAGTCAAAGGCTATGACCAAACTTTAGACGCACCATTAATAGGAATGCCACCTGTAAATATTAGCAATGAAATAGTGTATCAAAATCCTGAATTCAATAACATTCGCTTGTCTTTACAAAGTGCATATCAATTTAAACAAAATGACTACCCCAATACCAATTTTGAGGTATTCATACCAGAGACCGAAACATATAAATTGGTGGATGTAAGCTCCACACCCAAGGCCTATCATTTGCTTAATTTTAATTCGAGTATCGACATTAATCTAAACCAAAAATTAAAATTATCGGTAGGACTTAGAATTACAAACGTATTGAACACTTCGTATCGAAACTACCTGAACCGTTTTCGCTATTATGCAGATGATTTAGGCAGAAACTTTTTATTTAATCTTAAAATCAATTATTAAATTAACTATTTAAAACAAAACAATGAAAAACATCAAATTTTTAACTCTAGTATTAGCCGTAAGTACATTATTTATCGGCTGTTCAAAAGACGACGATGCACGACCATTACCTGTAAACGAAGAAGAAGTAATCACCACACTGACCGTAACTCTTGTACCAAATGACGGCAGTACAGCGATCACCTTACAGACTCGTGACTTGGATGGTGATGGACCTAACGAACCCGTTATTACAACTGGTAATTTAGCTACCGGTGTCACATACAGTGGTAGCATCGTTCTACTAAATGAATCTGTAAATCCTGCTGAAAACATCACGGATGAAGTTGAAGAGGAAAGTAATGAGCACCAATTTTTCTATACAGCAGCAGCTGGTTTGGATGTTACAACTAGCGGTGAAAATCCTGATTCAGAAGGCAATAAACTAGGAAC
>Ga0209533_1004971_pt1 | contig 11412 bp, 10 predicted proteins | sample COG_04_FD_184748 | JGI IMG/M metagenome (GOLD analysis project Ga0209533, IMG submission 184748) | Pelagic Microbial community sample from North Sea - COGITO 998_met_04 (SPAdes) (version 2) | ecosystem: Environmental > Aquatic > Marine > Neritic zone/Coastal water | place: Helgoland, sampling... | reverse complement strand
AGTGTTATGTTTCCTGGTAATAATGGTGGTGGTGGTGTTGAGGTAGAACTATCACATAGGTTCTTATAATCCGTACCATTAAAAAATACATACAAGGCGTAGCGCAGTCCATGCAATACACGTTAAGACCAGCAACCGGGGCGGCGATGGCAATCATTTGAGCCTCAGTCATACGGGGTGGTAATAAACCCTGTGTGGTGGAGGTTATATCCAATACCGAAGAAGCGTCTGGCGTTGTGGTACCAAAACCAACTTGGGCAATACCTGTAAAACTTGCCGCTATAAAGGCAGCACTTAATAATAGTTTTTTCATAATTTAATTGTTCATTTTATTTTTATTGTTATTTGTGTAATTATTTTTAAAATCCAGTACCTGGAGTATCTGCACTCTGAGCTTGCGCTTTTTGTGGACTTAAAATTAGATACGTACCTAAGGCAGTTAAGGCTGCATACTTCCCATAATTTCCTATTCTAGAAATTGCTTCTTTTCTAGAAATTTCGGTTGCTTCTTGTTTCTTGTTATTTTTCATGTGTACTATATATTTTAAGGAGGTCTTTATTCTATAACTATCTTTTTATGAAATGTACCCAAATCTGAAACAATATTTACAAGGTAAACGCCTGTAGATAAACTTGCAGGTAGTAAAATTTCTTGTACATTTTGAGCTATGAATTTAGTTGCCATAACTTCTTGACCACTCATCGTAAACAAGCTAAAAGTTGCAGTACTCCCTGAGGTTAAACCTGTAACTTTAACAGCACCATTTGAAGTCTTATATACATTTATAAGAGCACTTGAAAGATTGGTTTCTGTACTTAAAACACCGCTAGTGGTGCGCAAGTAAAAACGCCCAATACCACTTAATGCCGCAGTAATCTTTAGCGATAAAGGCGCATCTGTTAGGTTTGTAAAAGTGTTGTTTAATGTATCTTCTAAATACACAGAAACACCATCGGGTAGATTGTTTGTGTCTGCACGAAAGGTTACTTCTTCATTAATGCCTGCATTAATTGATAACGGAATGGATACCTTACTATCTAAGCTACTTATTGGTAAAGATTGTCTGGTAAAATCGATGCCTTGGCTATCGGATACCAAATGGGTGTTGATAGAAAAGGAAGGGGTACCGTCTTGGTAGGCTCCTGCATCATACCCTACATCTAAACCTGCAGTAGCGCTGTCTAAAAATTCTAAATTAGCAGATTTGCTTGAAGTACCTTTTGTAAGATGTATAGAAATAGTAGGCGTTGCTGTGCTTGGTCTATAAAACGTTGCGGTACCACTGTTGTGTTTTTGTAAAGTTTTGCTGAAAACAAATGATAAGCCATTAGACCTTGCTCTTACCATAAAAGCCTGCCCTGGGGCCAATTGTAAAGAACTAGTTAAAGACTCAGGTACATAAGAAGCTCCATTCCAAACATATAAATACCCAAAAGCACCAGCATCTAATGCATTAGGGTTGGCTGCAGATATTTCACTTACGGTTAAAAAAGAAGGAAACGGATTTCCAATAGCACTCCACAAATGGGTACTACCACTAATCGTTGGTATAGAAACAGAAACATCTGTATCTGCCATTGTACCGGTAAAGGTGTAATCGCCAGCAGCGGTTCTCTTCATACTATAGCCTTGCCCAGTAATAAAATTACTATCTGTTAAATTTTCTTGATTTTCTGGAGCTGTGTTTACCGTATTATGATACGTCCAACGTGTACCCGGAGTATTTGTGTTTTTGTAATATGACACTGCGTAATTATCATTACCTCCACCAGTGTTGTCTGCTACTGCATTGCCAGCAACCCCTACAAAATTAGAAATATCTTGACTTGTAACAGGTGCAGCAACCAAATGCCAATTAGTGCTAGCTATATACCGCTTGTATGTAATGTTTCCTGTGGTGGTACCACTCACAATAAAAGAGCCACTTGCAGCAACGTCTGAGTTGGTGGTTAAACTTCCTGATCCATGTATAGAGGTATTGCTTCCTACAAATAACACACTACCTGATGCCGTTGTTATCGATGCTCCAGAATCTACATGCAGGTCTTGAGACCACGCAACATTGGTTAGGAAAATGCACCACATTAAATAGATAATTCTCTTCATAATATTATTTAAATTTTTACACAAAAATACAGTTAGGTGCTTCATTGATTGTTACATAGTTATTCTAAAATGTTATATAATTTTTAAATAAAACAAGAAGCCGCTATCAGATACAATGCATCTAATAAAGGGCTGCTGTTTGGTAGCAACCTATGCGGTTGTTCTTTTGGGCGGGTGTATTGAGAGTACGCTGTTTATTGCGCACTCGCAATAACAGCAGTGGCTTAAGAAAGAAGAGAGAGATAGAATTTTAAACCCTTTTCTACAAGGGAACTGTAATGGTTTTGTTCTAGATCAAATGAACACCGCTTCTGGAAAGAAAATAGCCGCACAAAGACACGCTTTTATGGAAACATATCTGCAAACAGTTTTATAATGAGTGGGATGGTTTAGTTTAGTTTTCCTTTGCTGCCTCTAAAGCAGTAATTTTATATTCTAAGACTGATAGCTCTTCAGCCTTTTCTATAATTTCTTCTACCGTTAAATTCGAATTAGAATTTATAAAATCTAAAGTTTCTAAACTTTTAAAAGCATAATAACTTAATGTTTCTTCAATTTTATCTTTGGAGGTTTTCATTTGAATAGCGTTTTATTTTATTGTACAAGTTTTAACATTTGACTTCTATATTTTGATGCAGATTTACCTGTAAACTCTTTAAATAATTTATTAAAATGAGAAAAATTATTAAAACCACACTCAAAACAAATATCGGTAATACTCATATTACTTTCGGATAGTAATTTTGTAGCATGCACCACTCTGTACTCATTTACCAATTTTGTAAATGTCTTTGAAGTTGTTTTTTTAAAAAACCGACAAAAGGCAGGAACCGTCATACTAACCAAGCCTGCAATTTCATCTAAACTTATATGCTGGTTAAAATTCTCATTTATATGTTTAAATATGATGTCTATTTTACTACTATCTTGCGGCTGCGTTTCAAAAGCAAAGCCATCTGCATTTAAAATTGTATAATCATCTGTTTGCGCTAATTCTCTTAAAATATCTAAGAAAGAAATAATTCTATGAGGGCCCTCTAAATCTACTAACGCTTCAATTTTAGCGCCAATTCTCTTCTTTATTTCAATATTAAATCGAATTCCTTTTTTTGCACGCTCAAAAAGCTGCGCAATAGCAACCATCTCTGGAATTTTAAAAAAATCTTCTCCTAAAAACGCTGGTTTAAACTGTATTAATGTTTCAGAACCATTGGTTGTTAAACGATCCATAAAACCTAAATGTGGCAAATTAGACCCAATTAATACCAATTGGCTATTGTTAAAATAACTTATATGATTGCCGATGTGTCTTTTTCCTTTTCCTTTATTTACAAATACAATTTCTATTTCTGGATGAAAATGCCAAAAAGCAGTATTCGTTTTTAAAAACTGAACATGCTTTTTTACTAATAAAGAACTCCCAAAACTTGGTGTAATTTTTTCTAATCTAGGTTTTGTCTTCAATGGGTATTCATTTACTACAAAATTACAATACTAAAAGATAACAAAAGCCATAAAATTAACTTTATTCTATGCCATATTAACTTAATTTTAATTTAACATTAGGTATTTCGATAATTTAGCATATATACTCGTCAATTTAGATGTTTTCTAAGTTCTAAATCTGCCCTAATTTTGTAGTGTTCATAATACTTAAATAAAAAAATATGAAAACAACATTTAAAAAGTACTTGGTAGCAGTTACACTATTATTATCATTAGTAAGTTACGCAACAGATAAAAACATTTCTACAACTATAGACGGAAAAAAAGTTAAAGTTGAATTTACAGCTGTAAGAAAAGGACAAATTTTATCTATAAAAAACGAAAATAATACTGTAATGTATACAAACATTATTGAAATGGCCGGAAATTATGCCAGAACATTTGATTTAACTGGTTTAAAAAACGGCATGTATACCGCAGAATTAGAAAAGGATTTTGAAACAATTATAAAGCCATTTTTAGTAGAAAACGGACTCGTTACTTTTACACCTGAAGAAAATAAAACAATTTTTAAGCCCGTTATTAGAATCGAAGATAATTTACTACTTATTTCTAAAATATCTTTAGAAAACCAGCCTGTAAAAATAACTGTATACTATAAAGATGCTGTTATTTATACTGAAAATGCTAAAAGGACTAAAATTTTAAATAGAGCCCTTAGATTGTTAAAAAACAAAAAAGTAAATTATACAGTAATTATAAAGGCTAATAACAAAAATTACAGCAAAAGTTTTAAAATATAAATAATTTAGTTAATTGTTCATTAAGCTAAAGTTTAGTGTTAAAGCGCGTCTTAATTGGCGCGCTTTTTTTATTTTAATTCCCAGAGAAATTAGGTTTTCTTTTTTCAAGAAAAGCGGTAGTTCCTTCTCTAAAATCTTCCGTTCCAAAACAGTCTCCAAAAGCATTAATTTCTGCATCAAAACCGTTTACACCATCCTCGAAATTTGCATTTATAGCAACAATTGCAGCAGAAATTGCTACCGAAGAGTTTCTCATTATTTTACCTGAAATTTTCTCTGCCAATGGTATTAACTCTTCTTGTGTTGTTACATGGTTTACCAATCCGCAGGCTTTGGCTTCTTCTGCAGAAATCATTCCGGCAGTCATAATCATTTCCATTGCTTTGCCCTTACCCACCAACTGTGGCAAACGCTGTGTACCACCGTAGCCCGGAATTACCCCAAGCGAAACTTCTGGTAAGCCCATTTTTGCGTTGTCTGATGCAATTCTAAAATGACAAGCCATTGCCAATTCTAAACCGCCACCTAATGCAAAACCATTGATTGCAGCAATTACAGGTGTAGCTAAATTTTCAATAAAATTAAATAATATTTCTTGGCCTTCTCTCGCTAAAGTAGCACCTTCATCACTAGTAAAATGTGCAAATTCAGAGATATCTGCTCCTGCAACAAATGCCTTTTCTCCGCTACCTGTAAGTAGTATTACTTTTATATTTAAGTCGCTTTCTAAAGCATCAAATGCTTTGTGTAGCTCATATATAGTCGCCTTGTTTAAGGCATTTAATTTTTTTGGTCTGTTGATTGTTATTTGTGCTAAAGCAGCTGTCTTTTGAACTAAAATATTTTCGAAAATCATTTTGTTATCTATTTAAAATGGGTGTTAAAACTATACATTCTACTATAAATTTATTCTATTTTTTTGGTAAAATTACCGTAAAAACGGTTCCAGTACCTTTATTTGACGTGAATGAAATAGCACCATCGTACGCTTCTATAATGTTTTTTATCATTGGCAAACCTAAGCCCATTCCGCTTGTTTTTGTGGTAAACTTCGGTTCGAAAATCAAATCTTTTACCGCATCAGAAATTCCTTTTCCATTGTCTGAAACTACTATTTTTATTTTAGACCCTTGAGATATTACTTCAACATTTATCAAAGGATTTTCTTCGTTTTCTGTTGCCTGAAGTGCATTTTTAACCAAATTAGTTACAATTCTAATTAGCTGTGTTTTATCTAAAAAAGCGTATAATTCCTTTTCTTTTGTTTGATATTTTATAGCTTTTTCATTGAAAATATCTAAGGCTAATTTTACAATACTTATAATTTCTATTTTTTCTTTTTTCTGCGTTGGCATTTTTGCAAAATCTGAAAAAGCAGAGGCTATTGAACTCATCACATCTATTTGCTGAATTAAAGTCTGGCTATATTCTTTTAGTTTTTCTTTAATATTTTCATCCTCTGGATTAAATTTTCGTTCAAAACTTTGCACAGATAAACGCATTGGTGTTAGCGGATTTTTAATTTCATGTGCTACTTGTTTTGCCATTTCTCTCCAAGCCTGTTCTCTTTCACTTTTAGCTAATCTTACTGCACTTTCTTCTAACTGATCTATCATATTATTATAAGCAGCTACTAAAATCTCAATTTCTGAGCTTGCGTTCTTTAATATAATTTTCTCATTTCTTTCGTTCAAACGCGTTTGTTGCATTTTATCTGAAATGGTCTTTATAGATCGGGTAATATAACTAGACAAAAAATAAGCAAAAGAAATTGCTAACAAAAACATGAGTAAGTACACCAAACTTAATCTGTAAATAAACTCTTTAAGCTCTGCTTCTATTTCAGAGTTGTCTTGCGTAAACTGCAATTCTAAAATACCAATTCGTTTAAATTTTGGGCCGTTTATATAAGAATAGGAGGTTTGATAACTTGTGCCATCAATTTCTTTATTTTTTAAAATTCTATGATTGGAGTTTTTTGCCAATTCAGAAACTATATACGCTGTTAAAGGGGTGGTGTCTATTTTTTCAAACGCATTGCCAAAGGAGGTTTTTAGTAAGTTTCCTTTTAAGCTATAAATTGTAATATTTAGTTTGTTTATAGAAGATATCTCATAAATTCTATCCTGAAAAATCTTCGATAAATTATCTGAATTTACGGCGTATGTGGTTTTATTTGTAAGTTCTAATTCAATTGTTTTTTTTGCAATGGCTTCTTTACGCTCAAAACGCTGAATATTATAGTCTTTTGTCTGCTCATCATACTGGTATACCGTTACTACCAAAATTAAAATAGATGTTAACAACACCAATAAAATCATGGATAAAAAAATACGAATTCTTAAAGAGATGCTGGTTAAACGTATCAAATTTTATGGTTTTTTATGGGGCTTTAAAAACAATTCCTAAAGACATTAATAATATAATTTAGGTTAAAGATAATTAAATAAAAAGTTATTACAATACAGAAATTGCATAGTAATGCCTTTTGTAGTTTCTAGAACTTCACTTCTTATTTATACTTTAATTTCATAATTATTAGAAATAAAGAGAGCATAGCAGTAATTACATTCGCTAAAATCATTGGTAAACTGTTTAGTTGAATTCCGTAAATTAACCACAAAATAATTCCAATAAAAAAAGCAATATACATGGTTAAAGACAACCCTGAAGTATCTTTTGTTTTATACGTTTTAAAAACCTGCGGCAAAAATGATGCTGTTGTAATACACGCTGCTAACAACCCAATAATTTCGTAAAAATTAAGCACTTCTTTATTGTTTTTTTTGGTGTATTCCATTCTTACTAAATCAAGTTTCAGTAATAATCTTTCGATTTTTTTTAATGCGATTTCTCAATCGCCTAAAAAGGCACTTTTCGAAATGACAAATAAAAAACATAAACCAACTAGCAGATTGCTTTTTGCCTCGCAATGACATTTTACAAACAAACGAATACCTATAAAGGCTGAGCCTTTAACCAACGATGTTTATAATTTTTCCAGGCACCACAATTACTTTTTTAGGTGTTCTACCTTCTAATTGTGCAATTGTTTTTTCGTGTTCTAAAACTGTTTTCTCTATTTCTTCTTTTGATAAATCTAACGAAAGTTCTAACGTAAAACGCATTTTACCATTAAATGAAATCGGATAATTCTTCGCACTTTCTACCAAATATTTTGCATCAAAAATCGGAAAATCTGCCGTAGAAATAGATTTTTTATTTCCTAATTTACTCCATAGTTCTTCTGAAATATGGGGTGCATACGGCGATAATAAAACCAATAAAGGTTCTAAAATTTCACGTTTGTTACATTTTAAGGCGGTGAATTCATTTACCGCAATCATAAAGGTAGAAACAGAAGTGTTAAAAGAAAAACGCTCTATATCTTCTTGAACCTTCTTAATTGTTTTGTGTAAAACCTTTAACTCCTCTTTTGTTGCTTTCTCTTTTGAAACTTCAAAAATTTCTTCGTTAAAATACAGTTTCCATAATTTATTTAAAAAGGATGAAACTCCAGAAATACCTGAAGTTTTCCAAGGTTTTGCTTGTTCTAAAGGCCCTAAAAACATTTCGAACAAACGCAAGGCATCTGCACCGTATTGGGCAACAATAGCATCCGGATTTACAACATTGTATTTCGACTTCGACATTTTTTCTACTTCGCGTCCAACTTTATAAACTCCATCTTCTAAAATAAATTCGGCGTTTTTATAAGCTGCATTCATAGGGTGATTTTTAAAAGCATCAACATCCAACTCATCAGAAGCATTTACCAAAGAAACATCTGCATGAATTGCATTCTTTACAATCATTACAACGTCTGCATTCAAAGGATTCAAAAATCCTTTGTCCATTAAATAATTTTTAACAACCGTTTCAAATTCGTCATTAGAACTAAATAAATTGATAGAAACAAGTACTGTAGGTATCTTGTTTAAAACAGCATCATTCGATTTTTCATCAGCACAGCCACAGCCCTCTTTTACAAAGGCAGTTGCTTTGTATACAAAAGCAGAAGTCCCCAAAATCATCCCTTGGTTTATCAATTTTTTTGCAAACTCATCTACAGGCACAATTCCTTTATCAAACAAGAATTTTTGCCAAAAACGCGCATACAATAAATGCCCTGTTGCGTGCTCAGAACCGCCAATATATAAATCTACTTCTTTCCAATAATCTAAGGCTTCTTTGCTTGCAAATTCTTCTGTATTGTTAGCATCCATGTATCTATTAAAATACCAAGAACTTCCTGCCCAACCTGGCATTGTATTTAACTCTAAAGGATACACCGTCTTATTTTTTAACTTCTCATTAGAAACTACTTTATTTCCACGAGTATCCCAAGCCCATGCTGTTGCATTTCCTAAAGGTGGTTTCCCATCTTCTGTTGGTAGGTATTTTTCTACCTCTGGCAATACAATTGGCAGGTGTTTTGCGTCAATCATTTGTGGCATTCCGTCTTTATAATACACCGGAAATGGTTCTCCCCAATAGCGTTGTCTGCTAAAAACGGCATCACGCAAACGGTAATTTATTTTGCCGTAACCAAAGCCCCGTTTCTCCATTTCAAAAATGGATAATTTTAATGCTTTCTTGTATTTTAATCCTGATAAAAAATCGGAGTTTGCAATTCTTGTTGCGTCTTTACCGGTGTGTGCTTCTTCAGAAATATCAACTCCTTCAAAAATATTAGGAATCGGAATTTCGAACTTTTTAGCAAAATCATAATCACGTTGGTCTCCACAAGGTACCGCCATTACGGCTCCTGTTCCGTAGTTTGCTAGTACGTAATCTCCAATCCAAATTTGAACCTTCTCCCCAGAAAAAGGATGGATTGCATACGCTCCTGTAAATACACCAGAAATGGTTTTTACATCTGCCATTCGATCGCGTTCAGAGCGTTTTGCCGTGGCTGTAATATACTTTTCAACAGCTTCTTTTTGAGCAGCTGTTGTAATTTTAGAAACCAACTCGTGCTCTGGAGCAAGCGTCATAAAAGAAACGCCAAAAATAGTGTCTGGTCTTGTGGTAAAAACCTGAATCCTATCCCTCAATCCCTTTCCAAAGGAAAGGGAAGCCTGTACGTTCTTATCTTTCTCTTGAATTTCTTTCTCTTGTTTTTGTATTTTGTAAAATTGATTTGTTAATTCTTTATCAATTTCAAATAAAACTTTATCTATATTTCCAATTACTTCTTCGTTTTTAAAACGGATAACTTTAAAACCAGATTCTTGTTCTAATTCTAAAGTCCTTTCAGCATCTTTTTCTAACTGATAATCGTGAATTTCACCATCCACTTCTATGATTAAATTACGAGTTAAACAAACAAAATCTACAATAAAATTGTTTATTAAATGTTGCTGTCTAAACTTTAATTTTGTTTTTTTTCCTTTTAATTGTTTCCATAAGATCGCTTCTGCTGGAGTTGGATTGGCTCTCATTTCTTTTGCTTTTTCAAGCAATAAATAGGAGTTATTTCCACCTGTCATATAACCAAGTGTTTTTTTAGAGTCTGATTGCACTCCCTTTCCTTCGGAAAGGGTTGGGGATAGGACATCAAAAGAAACCATGGCTCCTTGAGAACGCCCAATCCAATTTGTTTGAGAATCTTTTAAAGGCTGTGGCCAATCTATGGTTTCTAAACCGTCTAATAAACGCTGTGCATATGCAGAAATTCGCATAGACCATTGGGTCATCTTTTTACGAACTACAGGATGACTTCCTCTTTCTGATACGCCGTTTACAATTTCATCATTTGCTAAAACGGTTCCTAAACCAGGACACCAATTTACTTCTGTATCCGATAAAAAAGTTAAACGGTATTGTAATAAAATGGCTTCTTGTTCAGTTGTTGAAAATGCGTTCCATTCTTCCGCAGAAAAAGAGGCAATATCTTCATCTGATACAGCATTTACTTTCGCGTTTCCAGATTTTTTGAAGATTGAAATTAAAGTAGAAATATCTTCTGCTTTGTCTGTGTCTTTATGGTACCAAGAATTAAATAACTGAATAAAAATCCACTGTGTCCATTTATAATATTCAGGGTTAGAAGTTCGTACTTCTGTACTCCAATCAAAAGAAAAACCAATTTTATCTAATTGTTTTCTGTAGGTAGCAATATTTGCTTCTGTAGTTTTTGCAGGGTGTTGGCCAGTTTGAATTGCGTATTGTTCTGCTGGTAAACCAAAAGAATCATACCCCTGCGGATGCAACACATTAAAGCCTTTATGACGTTTGTAACGCGCATAAATATCACTTGCAATATACCCTAAAGGATGCCCAACATGCAAACCGGCACCACTTGGATACGGGAACATATCTAACACATAATATTTTGGCTTTTCAGAAGTGCTTGAGGCTTTAAAAGTTTGATTTTCTGCCCAAAATTTTTGCCATTTCTTTTCTATATCTAGGTGATTGTATTGCATTTCTATTTCCTTAATTAAGCTACGAATTTACGTTTAATCTTTCGAAGTGAAAAGCTACTTTACTTTAAATTAAAAGAGGCTTCCAATTTGTATTAGAAGCCTCTTTTAAAATTGTAATAATTGCTATTGTAGACACTCTAAATAACTAGATATTTTTTTAAATGTCTCTAAAAATTAATCTTCTGGCCCTGCTACTGTTATCGAAACAGAGACTACCGTGTTTTCCCAACCCATTTTTAAGGTCATGTCTTCATCAAATAACATAGAAAAAGCTTCTATACTATTTTCTGATGTAGAAATTTTTCCTGAAACGCGTACTACATCTTCCTCTTGTTTGTAAAAATAAGAACCCCAAACATTTCTTGCTGTGCTCAAAATTACGGTCCAATCTGCTTCTGAAGCAGGTATTGTAAATAAAGAATAGGTTCCTGCTTTTACTTCTTTTCCACCAAAAACAACATCTTTATAAAATGTAATTTCTGCTGCTTCGTTTGCTCCTGTTCTCCAAACTTTGTCCGCTGGTGCCAATTTCGCTAAATCTCTTCCTTTTAATTGTGGCCTCCCATAAACAACCTTTACAACCTTATCTGAATTTCTATAACTACTTGGGTATGATGCTGCATCT
>Ga0209533_1004962_pt1 | contig 11424 bp, 8 predicted proteins | sample COG_04_FD_184748 | JGI IMG/M metagenome (GOLD analysis project Ga0209533, IMG submission 184748) | Pelagic Microbial community sample from North Sea - COGITO 998_met_04 (SPAdes) (version 2) | ecosystem: Environmental > Aquatic > Marine > Neritic zone/Coastal water | place: Helgoland, sampling... | reverse complement strand
AGACTGTTTTTGATCAAAGTTCTTAATTCCAATTTCAGACGGAGTTGAAGCATTTAATATGTTTGCTTGCGAAAAAGCATTTAAACTAAACAATACACAAAAAAGAAATATTAAATTTTTCATTCTAGTATTAATATAAAATCATTTACAATATAATTAGGATTTATAAAATCTCCATCTTTTGCATTAGCTTTTATGTTTGATATTCTAACAACTGTTCCTTTACCCTGACTATTTATATCAGCAACAGCCTTTGAATTATTTCTGGCAGTATTACCTTTTACAGACTTAGAAGGTGAATTACCAACCTTAATATCAAAAGAAGTAACCTCTATGACAAAGTCGTATAAAAAATCTTTTGGCTTGTTGCCTGTGATCATTCCATTAGACAAATATCTCTTAGGAATATTCTGAGTAGGCTTATAATAATTATCGTTTACCTTAACAGAGCCAAGTCCAGGTGGTGGCTCTAGAATTCTAAACTCCCCCCCATCAAATTGTTTTCTTTTACCATTTAAAACACCAGAAACAGAAACTTTCATAGTTTTTTTAGAAAAATCACTAGTGGGAACAGCACCCCATCCACCACTTTTAAGTTTTATAAAATCACCATTATTACTTGATGGTCTAATGGAACTCTCAGTAACGCCTGGAATAGATATTGAAGAAGGGTTTCTTAAACCTCTATAAAAAACTTTCATATTATCAGCAGAAACTACTGCTGAGTTAGGCTCTTTAATAACCACGATAGTTTGGTTTACTGGAATTGATACTAGTTCTTGACTATCAGCGTTTCTTTTAGTTATTGTTCCGGTTAACTCATAAGTTCCCGGAGATGATAATTTTTTATTTAAAACTACCTTACCACTTTCAATCTTATATTCACTAGAACGTAGAGACTTTCCATTTATAAATAAATCTACTCCGTCAGGCTTAAAACTTTCATCTTTTTTACCCATTACTACAGCCGCATCGATAACATCAGTTGTATAGTAAACAGGTTTAGTAGTTTCTAAAAGAGTTTGAAAGGTATTAAAATTAAGGCCCTTATTTTGAACAGCATTTAATATTTGAGTTAATACTTTATTTTCAATATAACGAATATCAGATTGGATCTTAGTTAATTTTGAAATTGAAGCTATCATAGGAAAGCCTTGAAAATTATAGTTCAGAAATGGTGATTCTGTTCCTTCACTTGTTACAACTTTTTCAGAATATTTAAATCTGTTTGATAAATCATCTTTAATTGAACCAAATTCAAAATTTATTTTAGTTTCTTTTTCTGAATTTAATTCTTTATCAGTTATTTGGTCTAAAGTTTCATTAATTGAAAAAGGATAATTAGTAAACTTATTGAGAAACAAATCTCCTTTTTCTGTATATAAATCACCGACAAAGAAATAATCGTCAAGAGTTTGTGACTTATCCATTATTTGATAATCCGTCATAACAATTATAGAATCTCTATTTGATTTTACACTAACCTCTTTTAAATAATTATTTTCATCCGAACTAATTAGAGAATCTTTAATATTTTGAATAAAGTTGTAAAAATCATCAGAAACATTTTTTATGTTACCTACCATCTCCGCAGCAATTTTATAATCTAGATTATCAGAGTTTGAACTTATCTGATCGTAATTTATTTTTGAGGATGACTCTAGTTCTACAATCGAAGATTCTAGGTCATCATTTAAAATACCAAGAGTTGCTAAAACTTCTTTACTAATATTCAAAGCAAGCATGGCAATAAACACGAGGTACATCATGTTTATCATTTTCTGTCTAGTATCCGTTTTTCCAGCCATATATTATTTATTCATTCCCTCAAGCATTGAAGAATACTTAGAGTTAAGCTCATTTATAGTCGCCTTCATTTTAGTTAACTCTTCTCCAAGTCCATCAGGAATGTTCATTGAGGAAGTTGAAGAATTTACCTCACTTAAAGATTTATTTAAAGAATCGTACAATTCATTAATACTCGTAAGTTTAGAAGCTGCAGATGATAAATTATCATTGTAACTGTTTAAATTTTCATTAATATCATTTGGCACTGAAAAAGATTCTGTTGCAGCTGTTGCAGCAGTTAGGTTTTTATTCAAAGAACTTAATCCGCTGACCGTTTGATCAACTGCTTGTTGTAATGATTGAGTTTCAGCTTCAATTGTTTGAAGACCTGGATCTTCAACTGAAGAATCTCCTGTCATAAAACCTTGAATACCTGAAATAGAAAAAATTATTGCCTCAGTTATAAGCCCTGCAGTTAACCAGGTGTTTCCTGAAAAAATAAAATCACTGTGAGTGATTTTTAATAACGCTCCAATAATTACAATAGAAGCACCAACTCCAAACATTAATTCAATCCAATTATCAGGAATGAATTTTTTTCTTTTATTTGCCATAGCTTTTTTATTATTTAATTTCAAAAATTAGACCATCATTATAATAGATGGTTTAAAATATTTTATTTTGGCTTCTATCACCTCCACCATCTTCACCTAAGTAGTCCTGAACAGTTCTAAAACCAATATAGGATCTTTTTTCATCTTTGTACTCATAATCTCTTGTACTTACCCTTAAAAAATAGGCAGTATCTTTCCACGATCCTCCTCTAATAACTTTTCTTAAATTAATGGTATCTGTAACATTTGGATTAAGTCCTGAATCAAACTGATAAGCACCTTTATCATAAGATGATCTGGTCCACTCTGAAACATTTCCAGCCATATTATATAATCCATAATCATTGGGCCAAAATGACTTTGCTTCTACAGTATACAAAGCCTCATCAGCCGCATAATCTCCTCTGTTAGGCTTAAAGTTAGCTAAAAAACATCCTTCTGAATCCATTGTATATGGACCACCCCACGGGTATGTTGCAGATTCTAGTCCACCTCTTGCTGCATATTCCCATTCTGCCTCACTTGGGAGCCTGTAGCTAGCAACTCTTGAACTATTTTTTAATGTCTTTTGATAATTGTTTTTATACATTGTTCTCCAATGAGCAAAGGCAGTAGCTTGTTCCCAAGAAATACCTACCACAGGATAATCGGTATATGCATCGTGCCAAAAGTAATCATTATGCATAGGTTCGTTGTAGCTGTAAGAAAAATCTTTAATCCATGCAGTAGTGTCAGGATAAACAGGAATTGATTTTTGAACAAAGAAATTTTTTCTTGCGCTATCAGGATATTTAATAGCCTCAGCAGCATCAAAAGTAGTGTAGTTGTATACAATTTTCTTTATGTCAAATATTCTTTCTCCATTGTAAGACTCATCTTCTGGCAAATAAAAACCCGTACCTTCAATTGGACCTTCCATAACTTCAGCATAAGCTAAATCAGGGTATTCTTCTCTTTCCCAAATTAAATCATTGTCGAAGTTTAAATTAAATGTTTTCTTATCGTAGGGATTAATTCCAAACGAATTTTGTTCTCTGTATAACTCATAACCGTTTTTCTCATCATCACTTACTTCACTAATTGGTTGGTATAAAGGAAAATAAGAATTTATACTATTTTCTTTGTCTAAATCTTCTTGGGAGGGGGATTCTCCAATTTCTTCAATCGCTCTAACTGCAAGAGATTGCCTTACTATAGAATCTTTTACCCAATTTACATATTGTCTATATTCACCATTAGTAATTTCAGTTTCGTCCATAAAAAAGGCTTTTATAGAAACCGTACTTATCGGAGCGTTTTGAAGTCCAGCGATATCGTCATCTGCCATACCCATCAAAAAAGAACCACTTGGCACTAGAACCATTCCAGAGGGTTTGTCTGGGAAAAATTTCGTTCCTTTAACACCCACAAGTTCACCCCTATCATTTTTGTTGGAACAACTTATAATAAATATGACAATAAAAAGGAGGTTAAATATGTTTTTCACTAATTGTTATTGTATTTAAGCCCATAAATTTAATAATATTATTTAAAAGTGCTTCAAATTTCGTACCAATTATAGTAAATTTCTTCTTAGTACTAGTAATAAGCGGTCGGATAATAACTCATCACAAGCTTTTAAGTAATCTTTTTTGCTACATGGGATAAGTTCATTATTAGCGTTAGCTTGTTTATCATCTAAAAACTCAACCCACCATTTTTGTGATAATTCACTGTTATAAAATTTTAAATTAGTTCCTTCACAAAGCACATTATACTTGTAACCCTTAAAATTTTTAGATTTTGGATTTTCCTCAATTCTTAAGCAAAAACCCTCAACAAAATACCAAATAGCCTGAGATAGCAAAGAATTTGAAATGCTACTGTTTAAAAGTTCAAAGAAACCAATTGCAGAAACAGAATTACTAAGTCCTGCATACCTGCTTATTGAACATATATGATCACCTTCAAATCCATTAGGAAAATTATGAGCAAAATTTAATTCCGATGCTTTTATTGACTTAAAATCAATGGATAATAAATGAGTTTCCCTTAACAGTGGTTCGACTGTTTGAATATCTCTGTTTATTTTACCAATTCTATGAAATTCAAAATTTAAATTATTTAATAAATCCATTTCTTCTTGTGAATTTAAAAATGTCTGATAACCTATATTACAAAAATGATTTAGACTATTATTTTTTTCCAATATAATTTTAGACATGTATGAATTGGAATTAAAATCTTTATCAATTTTTCCAAAATCAAACCTGTTATCAACTGAACTTATATTTAAACTAGAATGAATTTTAGATAAAGATTGGTATAAAGGAAAAGCAAAATCATTTCCCCCACCTACAACAATTAACTTAACATTTTGCCTAAGTAACTCATCACTTATTGTCTTAAATGCGAAGTATGTATCATTATAATTATCTCCATTTATTAAATCCCCTAAATCTAAAATATTTACATTCCAATCACCATAGTAGAGAGAATATAATTCTTTTCTAAATTCATCTAAATCAATAAAATTAGATTTTACTTCAACTGAGTTCCTATATTCTTTTATTCCAATAATAGCAATATCAATTTTGTTGTAATCAAACTTCTTAATATTGTACAGAATAATTTTTTTTCCCAAACTATCGTTTGGAAGTTTATTTTTAAAATCGATAAGTTTTTTACTAATTGGAGATAAATAGTCACTAGTCATAACTATTTCTTTGACTTAGATTTTTTGGGTTTTTTCTTTTTAAAGTAATCACCTACATTATTCTCATTAAATTTATCTAAATCTGTACCCTTAGGGAATTCTACTTTAACTTTTCCTTTTATTAAATTAAATCTTCCCCATCTAGCTTTTTCTAATCGAATTCCAAGATCATCCCAAACCTTTAATAGCTTTTCAGCTTCCTTTTTCTTTTTAAGTTCAATTAATTCAAAACAATCATTTTCACTAAGATTATCAAAATCGTATGATTTATTAACGTTTATAAACAAACCGTTCCATTTAATAAATGGACCAAACCTTCCTTTTCCTTTACTTATATCATAACCTTCATAAGTAGCAATTGGAGCGTCAATTCTTCTTTTTTCTAAAATCAGCTCGATAGCTTGTTCCAAAGATACTTCGAGAGGACTTAAGCCTTTAGGTAGAGACACAAATACATTATTATGTTTGACATATGGTCCAAATCTACCTGCATTCGATTCTACGCTTAAATCTTCAAAATCACCTAAATAACAAGGTAATTTAAAAAGCTGCATTGTTTCTTCAAAAGTAATTTTACTTATTTTTTGATCTGGAAGTAGCCCTGCGAATATTGGTTTTTCTTCTTCATCAACAGTTCCAATTTGAGCCATCGGACCAAATTTACCAAGTCTAACACTCACCTTTCTTCCGCTCACTGGATCAACTCCAAGGACTCTTTCTCCAGTTTCTCTAGTTGCATTTTGTTGTACATCCTCAACTGTAGAGTGAAACGGACCATAAAAATCTTTTAAAATACTAGTCCATTCTATATCACCGTTGGCAATTTTATCAAAATCTTGTTCAACACTGGCGGTAAAATTATAATTTAAAATATTTTGAAAGTTATTAACTAAAAAATCTGTTACAATCATTCCAACTTCGGTGGGCACTAATTTTCCTTTGTCAGAACCTGTATTTTCTGTTAATATAGAAGTTTTTATTTCATTGTTTTGAGTGAAAAGTTGTCTATAATTTCTCTCATGTCCCTCATAACTACCCTTTACAACATATTTTCTGTTTTGAATAGTTGTAATTGTTGGAGCGTATGTGGATGGGCGTCCAATTCCTAATTCTTCTAACTTCTTAACCAAAGAAGCTTCAGAATATCGGTATGGCGGTCGGCTAAACTTTTCAGTTGCTGTAATTGAGTAACCAGATAATCGAGTCCCTCTTTGAAGATTTGGAAGCAATCCCTGAGAATCTTTATTTTCATTATTATCAATTCCCTCAATATAAACTTTTAAAAATCCGTCAAATTGAATTATCTCACCTTTACAAGTAAACTGATTTTCGTATTTGTCAGATGATATTTTTAAAATGGTTCTTTCTAAGATTGCATCACTCATTTGAGAAGCGATAGTTCTAAGCCAAATTAAATTATATAATTTAATTTGATCAGACTCCATATTAACTTGTCTATTTTCAAAATTGGTAGGCCTTATGGCTTCATGAGCTTCTTGTGCTCCTTTATTTTTATTTGAAAATTTTTTTCTTTTATGATAATTATCTCCGTAAGTCTTCGATATAACTTTTCCAGCGGCATTCAAAGCATCATCAGAAAGATTAACACTGTCGGTTCTCATGTATGTTATATTTCCAGACTCATATAATCTTTGAGCTGCAGACATTGTTCGACTTACTGAAAATCCTAATTTTCTAGATGCCTCTTGTTGCAAGGTAGAAGTAGTAAATGGAGCTGATGAAGATTTTTTAAACGGTTTCTTTTCAACAGATGAAATTAAAAATTTTGAATCTATACTTTTTTCCAGAATACTTTTAGCTTCTTCTTCAGAGCCAAAAACTCCAGTTAATTGAGCATCTAAAATATTATCACTTGAATCAGAAAATTTTCCTGAGATTTTGAACGAAGAGACAGGGACGAAATCATTTATCTCATTTTCTCTATCTACTAATAATCTAACAGCTACAGACTGAACTCTTCCTGCAGAAAGACCTCCTTTAACTTTTCTCCATAAAATTGGAGAAATTTCAAATCCAACTAATCTATCAATTATACGTCTTGCTTGTTGAGCATTAACTAAATCATAATTTATTTCTCTTGGATTTTCAATTGCATTTAAAATTGCTTTTTTGGTAATTTCCCTAAAAACGATTCTTTTAGTCTTTGCTTTTTCTAATTTTAAGCTTTCAAATAAATGCCATGCAATAGCCTCTCCTTCTCTATCTTCATCACTAGCTAACCAAACGGTATCTGCTGAGGAAGCCTGTTTTTTTAATTGCTTTACGATATCTTTTTTATCAGTTGAAATGATATATTTTGGCTTAAAATCATTATCTACATCAATCCCAATTTCTTTAGATGGCAAATCAGAAATATGACCATAACTGGAGGATACTTTAAAGTCTGATCCAAGGTATTTTTCTATAGTTTTTGCCTTAGCAGGAGATTCAACAATTACTAAATTTTTAGACATTTAAAATTGATTTTGAGATCACAAAAGTATATTTTTTTTTTTATTCAAAATTTAGAGCAACTAATAAATAGTATATTTTTGATTAAAATTTATACTGACATATTGTCACATATTGTTATATTTGCATAAAATTTACACAGATTAATTGACTATGAGTATTGGATTGAAAATAAATAAAAAAAAAGTTTCTAAGAAGTTTTATATAGAAAGTTACGGATGTCAAATGAATTTTGCTGACAGTGAAGTTGTCGCCTCAATTGTTTCTAAAGAAGGCTACAACTCTACCAACGATTTAAATGACGCTGATTTAATTTTACTTAACACATGCTCAATTAGAGAAAAAGCTGAACTAACAGTAAGAAAGAGACTTGAAAGTTTTAATAAATTAAAAAGAAAAAATAAAAATTTAAAAGTTGGAGTCCTTGGCTGCATGGCTGAAAGACTTAAAAGTAAATTTTTAGATGAAGAAAAAATTGTTGACCTAGTTGTTGGTCCTGATGCCTATAAAGATATTCCTAATCTTTTAGAGGAAATTAATGAGGGTAGAAATGCTGTAAATGTTATTTTATCTAAAGAAGAAACATATGGAGATATTAGTCCAGTTAGACTCTCTTCAAACGGAGTTACAGCTTTTGTTTCAATAACAAGAGGATGTGATAATATGTGTACTTTTTGTGTAGTTCCATTTACAAGAGGACGAGAAAGAAGTAGAGATCCTAAAAGTATTTTAGATGAAATCAAAGAATTAAATAATTCAAATTATAAAGAAATTACTTTACTGGGGCAGAATGTAGACAGTTACTTATGGTATGGTGGGGGATTAAAAAAAGATTTTAAAAACGCTAATGAATTTATTAAAAAGACATCTGTTGATTTTTCTAAACTTATAAAACTTGTAGCAGAAGCATACCCTAAACTTAGAATTAGATTTTCAACATCAAATCCTCAAGATATGAGTTTGGATGTTATAAAAACTATGGCAAATTATGATAACATATGTAATTACATTCATCTTCCTGTTCAGTCTGGAAGTAATTCGATATTAAAGTCAATGAATAGACAGCATACAAGAGAGGAATACTTAAACTTAATAAAAAATATTAAAGACATTATACCTAATTGCGGAATTTCTCATGATATGATTACTGGATTTCCTAATGAAAGTGACATAGATCATAAACAAACTTTAAGTTTAATGAGAGAAGTGAAGTATGATTTTGGATACATGTTTAAATACTCTGAAAGACCTGGTACTTATGCTGCAAAAAAATTTGATGACAATGTTAAAGAATCAGTAAAAAAAATAAGATTACAACAGATAATAGACTTGCAACAAGCACACAGTCATTATAGAACTAAACAGTATATAGGTAAAATAGTGGAAGTTTTGATAGAAAAAGAATCTAAAAAATCTAACACCCATTGGGCGGGAAGAAATGAGCAAAATACGATGGTTGTTTTTCCTAAAGGATCACATAAAATAGGTGATTTTGTTAAAGTAAAAATTTTAAAATGTACATCTGCTACTTTAATTGGAGTTAGTCAAGATTTATAAAAAAAATATTATGGAATCTAGTACACAAAATATTAAACAAAGATTTGGAATAATTGGTAATGATCCAACTTTAAACAGATCTATTGAAAAAGCAATGAGAGTATCTCCAACTGATATTTCTGTCTTAGTTACAGGTGAAAGCGGAGTTGGAAAAGAAAGTTTTCCAAAAATAATTCATCAATTATCTCATAGAAAACACAATAAATATATTGCCGTTAACTGTGGAGCTATTCCTGACGGAACTATTGATTCAGAATTATTTGGACACGAAAAAGGAGCGTTTACTGGTGCAAATAGTGCAAGAAAAGGTTATTTTGAAGTCGCAGATGGTGGTACTATTTTTCTCGATGAAGTTGGAGAACTTCCATTAACAACTCAAGTTAGACTTTTAAGAGTGTTAGAAAATGGAGAATATATAAAAGTAGGTGCCTCAGAGGTTCAAAAAACTAATGTAAGAATTGTTGCTGCCACCAATCTTGATATGGAAAAAGCAATCCAAAAAGGAAAATTTAGAGAAGATTTATATTATAGATTAAGTACTGTTGAAATCAAAATTCCTCCATTACGAAACAGAAGAGAAGACATTCATTTATTATTTAGAAAGTTTGCAAGTGATTTTGCAAAAAAATATAACATGCCAACCATTCGACTTAATGAAAATGCTCAGCATCTTTTAAATATGTATCGTTGGAACGGAAATATTCGTCAATTAAGAAATGTCGCTGAACAGCTTTCAGTTTTAGAAGAAAAAAGAGAAGTTTCAAGTCAGTTGCTTCAATCTTATTTACCAGAATTCAACTCTACATTGCCAGCTTTAATTAATAAAGTTAAATCAGCAGACGATTTTTCAAATGAAAGAGAGATTTTATATAAAATCTTATTTGATATGAAAAAAGATTTAAATGACTTAAAAAAAATAACAAATCATCTAAACAGTGATGAATACAAATCTGATACAAAAGAAAAAGATTTCAATTCATTAGATAGTTTACACGAAAAATTAATTAGAGAAAAGGAGACAGAAATTATAGAAATTAAGGAAAAAGAAAGTATTTTTAATTCAAAAGAAGATAAATACCACTTTGCTGAGGAAATAAAGGAAGAAGAAACACTATCAATTCACGATAAAGAACTTGAGTTGATAAAAAAAGCATTGGAAAGAAATAACGGCAAAAGGAAAGCAGCAGCAATTGAGTTAGGAATTTCGGAAAGAACTTTATATAGAAAAATTAAGCAGCATGACATCGAATTATAAAATAATAACATTATTGTTATTCTCTATTATATTAGAGAGTTGCGGAAATTATTCTTTTACAGGAGCTTCAATACCTGAAGGAACCGAAAGTTTTCAGGTTAATTTTTTTGAAAATGAAGCAGGCAACTCAATGGGCTCAATATTTGAACCTGGGTTGGATAGAGATTTTACCATAGCTCTTCAAAATATTTTACAAAACCAAACTAATTTACAACTTTTGAGCTCGGATGCTGATTTAATTTACGAGGGTGAAATAAAAGAATACAGAGTCAGTCCTATGACCTCTACATCAAACCTTCAAGCTTCACAAAATAGACTTAGTGTTGGAGTAAATGTAAGATTTATAAATATTAAAAAAGAAGAAGATAATTTCGAAAGAAAATTTTCATTTTATTTTGATTATCCTGCAGAAACACAATTGTTAAATGTAAAATCTGAAGCTCACGATATAATATTTGAAAGAATTACACAAGACATTTTTAACGCATCATTAGCAAAATGGTAGACATTAGTATAGACAATTTTAATAATCTTGTGAAAAATCCAAATGACATAAATTTGGATCAAAGTATTTTAATAAAAAAAATAATCAAAAAATATCCATATTTTCAAACAGCACGAATTATTGAACTAATTGGTTTAAAAAAATTTAATAATATTAGGTTCAATAGTGCTTTAAAAACTAGTTCAATCTACTCAACTGACAGAACGGTTTTATATGATATAATAGAACTTGACAAAGTAATTTCTAAAAAAACTAAACCTATTCTTTCTTCAGAGAATACCAAAAACTCATTTATTAAGTGGCTTAAAGTAAGTAAACATCTATCAAACAACGAATCATCACAAGAATCGCTCATAGAAAATTTTTTAAAAGTTACTCCAAAGATTAATCCTGAAAAAAACATTTCAAATACTGATTTAGCATCTGATTTTAAACTCACTAAAAAAGAATTTATGACAGAAACTTTAGCTAAAATTTATTTTAAACAAAATAAATTTGAAGAGGCAATAAGAGCTTATGAAATTCTTTCCTTGAAATA
>Ga0209533_1004958_pt1 | contig 11428 bp, 6 predicted proteins | sample COG_04_FD_184748 | JGI IMG/M metagenome (GOLD analysis project Ga0209533, IMG submission 184748) | Pelagic Microbial community sample from North Sea - COGITO 998_met_04 (SPAdes) (version 2) | ecosystem: Environmental > Aquatic > Marine > Neritic zone/Coastal water | place: Helgoland, sampling... | reverse complement strand
GGGCGAATGTCGTCAGGCGTGAGGTGCAGTGGGTAGCCATAGCGCTCAGCTAGTCGCGCTGCAATGTCTTCAGCCCGCACACCTTGCCTAGCCCAAAATACTGCGAGTGCAACCGCCTGCGCAGACGCCACCGCCTCAGGGTGGTTGTGGGTGATGTTGGTGACCGCATCAGACATCGTGATGACGGCCTCCTCGGAGGTTGCGAGAAACCCAACCGGCGACACCCGCATGGCGCCACCATTGCCCCAGCTGCCGTAGGGCTCAGGCTTGCTTGCGGTAAACCACTGTGCAAAGGCACGACCCCAGCCACCGTTTTCTGCATAGCGGTCGCACCACGCTATGAGTGTGGTTGCAGGGTCAGCGTCATCGAGCAATGCCTGCGCAACCCCCACGGTGCAGATGGTGTCATCTGTAAAGCGTGACTTGGGGTGGAAGAGGGGCCTGAAGGTCTTACTTTTGTAGCCGCTGAACTCGTAGGCTGAGCCAATGATGTCGCCGATGATGGTGCCGAGCATAGTGCGTGCTTATGAGTTTGGATCTTTGGAGCTGGAGGGTGGTCATAGACCGATGGCGTAAGAGAGATCTTACTTATCTCTTGCCACACGGCGGTGGGCGTGCCTGGTACACTCAGATGAATGAAAAAGTAGCGAAACATACCCCAATAATTTTTTAAAAATAGTGATTTTGCTAGTGAAGTATGACTATTCCAATAATTGACTTATTTGCTGGTCCTGGTGGACTCTGCGAAGGTTTTTCCGCCTTTAAATCGTCCACCGGAGTGAAACAATTTTCGGTAAAACTTTCAATCGAGAAAGATGTCTCGGCCCATCAAACATTGCTTTTACGTTCAATTTTTCGTAGCTTTCCATCTGGGAAAGTGCCGCAGACCTACTATCGCTACATCCGAGGCGAGATCAAACGGGATGCTTTTTTGGATGCACCAGACATCAAACCTGCGTACAAGCAGGCAATGAAGATCGCCAAATGTGCTGAGCTTGGGAAGACGAGCGAAATAGAAGTGGATGGCTGGATATCAAGTGCACTTGGAGAGCGAAAAGACTGGGTTTTGATTGGCGGGCCACCATGCCAAGCTTATTCACTAGTGGGGCGATCGCGAATGCGAGGTGCCGATCCAACAAGATTTGAATCAGACGAGCGTCACTTCCTGTATCGGGAGTATCTGCGGATACTTAAAAAATTCAGCCCCGCCGTTTTCGTCATGGAAAACGTCAAAGGTATCCTCTCATCCAAGCATAGTGGCGAGCCTATTTTTGAAAAAATTACAGCCGATCTCGCGCAGCCGGGCGGTGCTCATAAATACATATTGAGATCATTCGTTGTACCCGGCGAAATTACGGACCCGCGGGACTATGTGATAGCGTGCGAGCGGTATGGTTTGCCACAGGCTAGACATCGAGTAATTATTTTCGGAATACGTGAGGACATGTTTCGAGCTTCGCCGCTGCTGCAGGAGCGGCCTGAAAAGTGCATCTTGCAACCACAGAGGCCCACTACCGTGAGAGATGTGCTGGGTGGTCTACCTGCCATTCGGAGCAAGCTATCTGGTCGGTCTGGCACCCTTGTCGAGAGCAAAGAGAACTGGGATCTCAATATGACGCAGGCTCTCGAGATGACCCAATTTCCCTCTAGCGCTGAGGTAAAGAAGGTGTTTCAGGCGGTTTCAAAGGCAGTGCGTGCTTCTAAAGTCATAGACAGCACAGGGGCACAGTTTTTGCCGACGGTGCCACCACTTACTGTGCAGCCCTTGGACTGTTGGCTGTGCGACGAGAAAGTTGGTGGGGTGATTTCACATGAGTCAAGGAGCCACATGGCTAGCGACCTCCACCGCTACCTATTCGCGGCAAGCATGTCAACTGTTACGACTAGGCGGCTTCGCCTTGATGATTTCCCGCGTGCGCTAATGCCCGCCCATGCCAATGCCTCGTCGGTCGATGCTCCCTTTGGCGATAGATTCCGCGTACAAGCTTGGTCTAAGGCTTCTACCACTGTTGTTTCACACATATCAAAGGACGGCCACTATTACATCCACCCCGATCCGGCGCAATGTCGTAGCTTGACTGTGAGAGAAGCTGCGCGGTTACAAACTTTCCCCGACAACTACTACTTTGAGGGCAATAAAACAGCCCAGTACCATCAGGTTGGTAATGCGGTGCCGCCTTACTTGGCTTTCAAACTGTGCGAAATCGTGAGCCGAGTCATTACAAATGTCGGTTAGTGTGCGCATCCGATAGTTCTTAGCGCTGTGTTGAAGTTTTTATCAAATTTCGATAGCCAATCTTTGAAACAAGTTTTTAAGTGCGTTCGTCTCGCTTTTGGTCAAACCCATGCGTCCCGTCTTTATCTTTTTTAGCGCAGATCGATTTAGCGTGGATGCCAAGCCTTTCGCTTCAGCCTGACGAAGTAGATCGTCTGCTTGTGTGATAAAGCTGACAAGCGCTATTTCGAAATCTAATTCTTTATTGCGCTTAGAGTCGCGTTTTCCTTGCTTCCTGGCTGATAAAGCCTCTTCTATCGAAATGCCAAACTGGTCCAAGAGGTTTTTGGGTGCCGACTCCACCATTGCAGAGATATCACTGGTCCAACAAAATTCTTTTTTGCAGTATTCCGAGGGGTTTTTGGCATGCGCCGGAGGATTATTGAGTTTCTGGTGGATGCTACTGGCAACAACGAGCATCCATGCCAGCAGTGGCTCAGGGACCTCTTGTTGGAGCCAAATCTTCTCATAGTTAAGCTCGTGCTGTGCCAGTACAAATGCGCGTGTGGTTGCCGCTGCTGTATAGGCTACTGTCTGCGCTTTGAGACCCTTGGCTTGCGCGTACCATTCAGAGTTCGCTATTTCCCTGTCGAGCGTTTTAAATAGCAAGGCTCGACCAATTGCTTTCTGAAACCAAACTTCTGTCAGTTCACCTGCATCATGTAGTTGTTTGAGGGTCGTATCCTTAAACTTACTGAAGCTTTTTTGAGCGCCCGCGGAGACCACATTTGGTAGGCCCTCAAATGCCAGCTCGAATTTAGCCAAGTCGGTCTTGTTGATGAGTTGCCACTTCGGATACTCCGCCTCTACACGCTTACGCTGAGCGCTAGATTGGTAAGAAAACAGGTTCTTGTATTGGCCACGTGTCCGCTCGTAGAACCATTTTCTTGGGTGTATCGCGCCTAGTTTTGTTGGCGTTGTCGTTTCTTTGAATAGACGCTCAATTTGGATTTGTGCGGGGCTATTTGAGGCCAAGTCGTCGTCTGACACCTTGTTTTGCGTATTCGCATACCTGGAGATATTTGGAACAATGCGTCCCAAATCGTCCGCCTCGTTAACAACAGAAAGCTTGACCTGAGCGTAAACGGCGGCGAGGTTAAGGCCTTGCCCATCCCTTGCATAAAGGAGGGACGCAGTGGTTTGCCCGCCATTTACAATTTGAAAATCCCTAATGAGCATTATCCTTGTCTGTCCGTCTGCGTCAGTGTCCACCTCGATACTGGACGCTGTTGCGGTAAGTCCATTGTTGTAAGCGAAGAACATACTAGGCTCTTCACTGATAGTCCTTAATATGCCCTTGTTTACGTTTGTTCGGGCTTGTAAATAGGTCCGGACGTTTTGCTCAAGTAAACGGTTGCCGTACTTAGCAAATATGTCAGCAAGCACGGTGCCAGGGAACGCGAAGAGGTAGCTTTGGTAACCCTCTGACCCGACTGACGCTGGAAGGCACGGCAAGCCTCCCCCGAAATCCTCCCCTAGATTCACCTCCACTGGGTCCGCTCCCGTGGAGGCGATCTTTACATACCGAGGGAAGTCGAGTGTATTGACGTGGATACTAAGGGGACCTAGTTGGCGCGCTTCAAACTCGACGCGGCGAGTCTTGAGTACTTTGTTTGTCAAAATCAGGACGCGAACCCTCGCTATTCGGGCCATGTAGTCGCGCATTTGCATCAATAATCGGTATTCATTACTTGACTGCTCAAGCTCTTCGATAGCTTGCGCCGACTGCGATGCCTTTATAAAACGCTCCACGTCAGAGACCTGCTGATCGATCTCCTTGGCGCTCAGCGTCTCCATTTCGTCCTCTTGGGAAAAAAGTGAGACTGCGATATGTAGGTCGCCAGCTCGCCCTTCTGACTCTTCCGGTATGTCAAATGCATAGCCGTCGATTCGAAAGCGAACCCCTTTGAGAATCGGGCAGTACTCAAGGTCTGGACAATCACCATTTTCAGCAGCTAGCTGCGAGAAGTAAGTGAAGAACTCTTCGGCTGCAGTAACGCCGTTCGCAGAGGCTCCGATGACGAGCTCATCGCGGAGGTCTTGATATTCTTTTTGAAATTCATCCATTCATTGACTCCTGAAGCAGATCCCAAGGCACGTCGAACTCATCCAAGCGCGCGCCCGATATAGTGTATGTCGCAGCGGTGATGCCGTTATCTACATTGTGTGGAGTTAGTCTCGGAAAGTCAGCGCGAACGTGAAATAGGATTTGCTCGTCTAACTCAAGCCGGTCATGAGAGGTAGCGCTACCTTCGACATATCCAGAGAGTTCAATCTTTCTTTCGAATGCCGTTTGTGCGGCAGAGTTGGTAGCCAAGCGAGAGTAAAGGTCTGAAATTAACGTGCTGAGCGAAATGCCGTCCACCGATGAGCTAACGCGTTCAAGTGCGACAAAGAGATGCTCGCCACGATCGTCCAGCTGGTCAAGTGATGAAATACCAAGACTTTTTGTTTTCGTAGCAAGTTGCGTTTTTATTTCGAGTCTTACACCGTTGAGGCCGATGTCTCTTTGATCCCCGTGCGGTCCACGCCAGCCGTTCAATAACTCAAGCTCACCTCCTGCAAAGGCACTCAATAGTTCTCCCAACACATGCAGCTCTCCCCAGAGGCCCATCGCTTCACTACGGCTAAGACCTCCGTCCCGTTTGCGCTTAAATAAGTCTGCCCAGTCTCTCAGGGCTTTCATGACGACGTCGCAGGCAACGAGGGCATCGTGTCCAATCTCAGACCTCTCGGCAATGTCAAGGCACATGACCGAAAAGCTACGTTGCAAAAGCTCATCTGCAAGCGTGAGCACGAGGTTAAGGTCGCCTGCCTTGGTTAGGGAGATGATGTCGATATTGGCAAACTTCGGGAGCTCTGCAGGTGCCTGTGAGACGCCGGGTATGACTATCGTGACCTCTCGCTTACCTGCTGCCGAAAGGCTGATGAAGAAATTCAACTTGTGGTCAGGCAATAGACGCCATTGGGTTGAGCTGAGCCCCCTACTTGTCAGCTCCTGCCACTTAGATTCAAAGCTATTCATCAAGAAGCTCCTCATCAGTCTCGTTTTGCTCACGCATTTCGTTGAGTATCGCTAGTAATCTTGGGGTAGCGAGATACTTTCGTTCTACGAACCCTTCCTTCGTCGAGGGGAGTACGACGCTGATAGAAACTATAGGTACGTTTACTTTTAGCTTCATCGCCTTCTGAACAGATAGTTCTGGCGTTAGTTGAAGGAAGTGGATGAGTAGTAAAGGGTGTGTACGATTTTCAATAATGGTCCGTGTTTCTGGTTTTTTTTCAGCTGTCGCGTAGGCGATAACAGCCTCCATATCTTCAGGTTTTTCACCCAGCTTAAGCTCCGCGCTTCCGAAGGCGATGGCGCGCCTACTGTTTATTCGTATCGTGCCATTTTCCGTAAGCACTGTGTCGCCGCGCGCCCGACAGTAAAGAGGTTTCCCCCCAGTGTCGACTGGTAGCCTTATTGCCTCGTCTTTTTGCGATGGTTTTTTGCTGTACGGCACGGCGACAGTCCACGACTTGAGCTCACCACCTGACCTGTCGCGTATGTATGAGGTCAGCAGACTGTCACCACCCGCGCTCAGGCCGCTGAACTCACTCTGAGGAATTTCTAGCGCTTTAATCAATTTCAGTACGTGCTGAGCCGCCACATTTTTCCACACTAAGCCACTATTTTTTTCGTCGTTTTGCGCCACTACTTCTTCAGTTTTGGAGAGCTGGTCTAGAAGTGCGATGCAAGACGACGTGTGTGTACTGTTTGTTTTTACGTCGTCTACCAGCGTGTGGCCTTGGACGTGTCGTTCGGAAAAGTCTTCTGCGAGCGAAATAGCTTTTGCCGTACGCATTTTGTTTGCGGCAGTGATAGCAATTCCTGTGGAGCTCCGGCGCACCTTCATCCCGAAATCGTAGGGTGTCTTCTCAAGCTTAGACATGACGCTGAAATCGTGGCGAAGCTCTTCGACAGATTTGCTAATGTCTGCAAAATCCATGGCGAGGGCAACAGTAGTATGAATGCGACAAAGGCGTTCGAAATCCGGACGGTATCCAAACCAGCGCCCCATTTGTAACAGTGTGTCCGCAGCCCCCACTTTTCGGAGAACGTAGGAAATAGCCAAGCCCTCCAATGTTAGTCCCCGCGATAAAGCCAGTCCGCCGATGGCTATGATGTGCAGACCTTCCTTCGGCGACTTTTCGTAATCGATACCGCCGCCACGCATATTTACGAGCCGCGTTTCAATCGGATCAAAGGCATCAACTAGTGCGTCACGAATCTGTTTCCAGCTGGGCTGAACGTAGTCTTTGCCATCGTATTCCGAGATCCAAACACGATGGAGTTCCGTGAGGGCCCGAGAGCTACTCCAGCCCTGCACCCGTGACCAAGTAGTTATTGCTTGTCCCATCTCATGAAGGAACTCGTCTAGCTTGACCTGAATCGACTCTTGGGTGGCGTTGAACCGGCTGACGTTGATGAGCATTGCAGAGTCACGGTCACCGTAGCCTTCATGGCATCGTATCGCCCTAAATAAAACGTATTCACGTACCGCGTCCTTGAGACTTTCAGGTAATTGCTTTACGCAATAGCTAGACTTGTGATTTAAGGGAAGGAGATCCGAGTAGTCCGACGACGGAATCAGGCGCAGGCATTCTTCATTAAGGTCTCCTTCGGTGGCAAACAGGCGGTGGGCGCCGACATAGTTGCTTGGCGGATCAAGTGACTTAATGAAGTCAGCGGGAAAGAGGTCATCGTTAGCCATGTCTTCAGAACTATCTGGATTTATAAAGATATTGGCGAATGGAGTGGCTGTGTAACCTATATAAGTGCGCTGTCGCGTCGTAGCAAGAAGCTTACGTATTGCATTGTTTATTTCGGTTGCATTTGCCGCACTTGCGTTTGTATTAACGCTAGCGTTGTCTGCTTCGTCGTCTATCAGCAGCATAGGCCCTACCAGAGGGCCTCCGGGCCTCAGACCTTTAAGCCAATCAGCGATTTTTTCTAACACCTTAGGGTGCTTCTTTGTTACGAAAAGTATTGGATCCTTAAAGTTCCCCTCGTGCGCACCAACGGACGCAGCTGTTGCGGTGTTGAAGTCTGCCAATTGCGTCGTGCCGCAATAGGGGAACTTCGGCTCATAGCCAGAGACGATCCCACGCATTATCGTTGCCACGTCATATATTTTTATATGTGTTGCATCACTAACAGACGACTTGCCGACGAAAGACTTATCTAATCGGACCTGCGTTTGGTAGCGTAAAGAGTTCGTCATTCCAGACAGCACGATGATAATTCGGTAACCGGCGTCCGCCGCCTTGGCTATCAGTGCTGAGTAGTTGGTGGTTTTGCCCATCTGCACATGCCCCATCACCAAACCTTTTCTGCTGTCCCAAGACTCTGCGTCATTTGGATCGCCCAGAAACCCCATGATCTCATTGGTGACTGCATCAACTGATTTAATTACGCCCACTGGCAGAATTGACTTTCTAATCCAGTACTCCTCTAGCCGTTGCCAATAGTGGGACTCTATGCGACGTTTTGCCTTTGGATACCATTCTTGAAACGGTTGCTTTAGGATTTTTCCGATGCCTTGCGTGGTGCCGTAGATCGTCTCTAGGTGGCGAACCAGCCGCTCTGTCGTTACGTTGTCGACATTAAAGATAGCGGTATGAGTCGCCACAGCTTGAGACAGATAGCCCGGCGGCACAGTAACCTGACCTTTCAGATCTTTATCTATGACGGCCCGGAGGTAGGCGAGCATTCCTTCGAAGTCCATTAGTTGAGTCTCCATTTTTTTGCAAACTGATTAGTTATGTAATCTTCTGAATATTTCCAGTGACTTGCGAAGGGTTCAATATTCTTGATGTAGTCCATAAATGCCTGTTTTTTATCTGAGCCGCCGTGCCTGATGTATCCGAAGTAGCACTGCTGGAGGATGCTTTCGAATTGCTCGGTGTCTGTTACAGACTGCCCGATGTCCTTCTTGTCATCCTGTTGGTCCTGAGTCATTTGATCTAAAGGCATGTATGACTCGATCATTTCGATTGTTTTCAGCATGAAACTCTTATTGGGACTCTCGTCGACTAGCAAACTGACCATAGGATGTTCGGTATTGATTCTGTACTTCACACGACCCTGATAGGCTGTCCGACGCCAAACAGGTTGCTTTCCTTTCAGGGTCAAATCGACCCCCTTTTTTTTTGTTGCCCGTGTCGACTGTTTAGCGAAGCTCTTGACTAAATCTCGCAGTCTGTCGCGCAGGTAGATGGGGAGCTGTGCATCAGACTTGTCGAGCGTGATCTTCCATTCCTTGTCGAGCGAGTTAGTGAGGTCGATTCGGACCCGGGTCAGCTGCGAAAGCTCGCCATGCGGTAGGAGACGGAACCAGGTGCCATGAATAATTAGTCGCTTGTTCCTGTAAACGTAAAACCCTTGGTTCCTGACTAAGCCCTCATCACCTCCCAGCATTTTCTTTTCTTGCACGTTGAGCTTGGAGAAGTGCGGAATGATGAAAGCTTGTGCTTTGATCTTGTTCTTTCCGCTCAAGGCGATTATTTCCTCGTCATATGTCTGGGTTGCAGGGTGCTGTCGCATGAATGGGTCTGCCGCCACAAGTTCAATATTTTGTAACGTGATTTGAAGCTTTCTGGTTGTCTCGCCGGAGAGGTATCTGTGAAAGGTTAGGGCGAGTTGCTGGTTAGCATGTGCGATTTTCTCGTTCAGTCGAGTATCAACGTCATTTGAGAGGACGAGCTCATCGAGGCTGTCGCAACGAGTCCATATCACCTCGGTTCCAGACGCTGTTGGCGGTATGTCGAGTAAAGCTTTGGCATCCGCGCCAGCATAGAAGTCCATTTCCCAGTCTTCTAAGTTGTCGATATCCCAGCAAGCCGCATAGCATGTGGATTTCTGCCAAGTTACTACCGTCAAAACTCTCGCTTGGGACAGTGAGGCCGACTTGAGCCCCCACCCAAATCGCCCCAAATCCGACGCCTCGCGCTCGTCATCCGGATTTGCGCTTGCCGGGCGCATGGCTTTCAAAAGCGTAGCTTCGTCCATTCCGTTACCATTGTCCCGGATCCTCACCACCAGTTTATTTTCAAGGAACTGAAAGCTGATATCGATTTTTGTCGCTCGGGCGTGGATGCTGTTGTCGATTAGGTCTGCGAGAGCCGAGGCTAGGTCGTAGTTACCGAAGCTCCTCGCGGTACTCATCAAAGAAGATGCTTCGGGGGCATTTCGTATCCTCATACCACGTTGCTTTCTCGTATGCTCTGCTGCACCAAAGACGACACAGATGGTTCGACGTCGGGATAAGCTACGCGCTCAAGCGTTTTGACAATCGCCTCGAATAATATCCTTGCGCCCTCCGGAGGAACTGCCATACCGATCTGCCGTCGGACGCTTTCCTTACCACCCTGGAAGATGAATTCGTCAGGAAAAGTTTGAAGCCGAGCCCGTTCACGGTTGGTCAATGCACGGTTCTCATGCCAGTGGTAGACGTGGGTGCCTCCTCCGCCTGACCCAGTCACGGTGTAAGCGGGCTTTTCCGGGTGAAGTCTCTTGTATATTTGGCTAATTTGAGCACCCCTGACATTTAGTTTCAAGCAATTTGGAATATTGGCAGTCCAAGCGTTCTCGCCCGGTCTAATATGCTTGAGGCGTTCTACCACTCGGGGGTGTTGCTTGATGAGTTCGTGATTCGAAGCGCTAGTCAGAATGGGGGGGGCTTCCAATGCATCACGGCTTGATTTTTGCCGCCCTAGATGTGTGGGCGCGGGGGGGCGGAATGTGAGTCGGAGGTCCTTTCGGAATCCGACCATGATTACTCGGTGCCGTGCTTGTGGCACGCCATACTCCTCAAATTTGTAGAGATGCGATGTGACGGCATAGCCCTTTCCGGCGTGGGAAAGGTCATCCAAAATTTTCCGAAATGCGTTCCCTTGGTTGGCGCTTCGAATTCCCCCGACATTTTCAGCAATGAAAAATTTTGGATTTAAGTGCTCAAGAATGGGAATGCCATAGCTATAAAGAGGTCCGAAACTGCCCTTAAACCCTTTTTGTTCTCCTACTAGCGAAAAATCGTTGCAAGGAAAACCGTAGGCGAAGCCATCTATGGGGCCCATTTCTGCGAGTTGTCTTGCCGTGATCTTCCGAACATCCGCGCAGATGGCGGTAGCCTCCGTGGCACCCGTGATGTTTCTTCGGTAGGTCGCGATCGTGTCATTGTGGTAATCCACCGCCCAGCCGTGTACCAATTGGCAATGCAGATTTGCTTGAAGGAAATCGTTCGCCTTTTCAGCGCCAATTGCGAGCCCACCCGGGCCTGAAAATAGCTCTCCAAGTACTATTTTTTTCATTGTTTTTTACTCAATCGTTTCTCAGCAGTTGTTTTAGAAAAGCACTGGACTATGGGGCGTTCTTGAAGACTTGGATGAGTTAGGGGCCGCCCATGCCGAATGGGCAGGGAGGGAGTAAAGCGTTGCACTCTCGTCTTGGTAGATTTTTATTTTTAATCATGGCGCTTGCCAATTTATCTGATGAAAGGCTCATGAGGTGACCTTGAAGTTGCCCACCATAAGTTCTCAATTAGGGCCCCTAAATCCAACTTTATCGGCTCAGTGGGGTGAGAGTTATCCTGAGAACTCATGTGAAATTGATCATCAATGAAGGTAACATAATTTCAAATGTTAGCGTTGCGCTTCGTAGCTTAGTGAGGTCCTGCCCGGCCGGGGTGCGCCCGCCCGCCATTTTTATGTGGACGGTGATAGGTATGAGGTTACGGGTTTTTTTACTGGCACTGTTATGGTTACACAAACTTTGCCGAGAGGCTCGCAACCAATTAGCACAGTCCCCCCATGCAGCTTCGCCACTTCCCTTACAAAACTCAACCCAATTCCGCTGCCTTTCTGCCCCTTGCGGTTGGGTAGCGAGTAAAACCTGTCAAACAGCTTGTCGATGGCATAGTCAGGAATCGGGTCGCCCACATTGCGCACGCTGAGCGTTACCTGCCCGTCGTTGGTTTCGCTGGCCAGCGTCACGTCTGAATCAGCGTGCGCATGCTCTATGGCGTTTTTCACCAAGTTGGCGATAGCTTGGTACATCAAGAAGTGGTCGCCCACGATGGTGAGGCCGGCGGGTTGCACTTGCACTTGTAA
>Ga0209533_1004947_pt1 | contig 11449 bp, 16 predicted proteins | sample COG_04_FD_184748 | JGI IMG/M metagenome (GOLD analysis project Ga0209533, IMG submission 184748) | Pelagic Microbial community sample from North Sea - COGITO 998_met_04 (SPAdes) (version 2) | ecosystem: Environmental > Aquatic > Marine > Neritic zone/Coastal water | place: Helgoland, sampling... | reverse complement strand
GAAAACAGTAACAGTCTCCGTATTAAAACAAGAATTAAAAACCACTTTTAGGAAGAGTTTATTGAGTTGTGCTTAAAGTTGGCGAAATTCAAAAAAGTAAAATTTTTCAATGAAGCCAAAGAATTTGATTTTATTAAAGAAAACTCAAACACAGAGCACTTTTTGCACGCAACAGGATTAATTGATCAAATAACAGAAGGAAAAAGAGGAATGAATGCAATAAACTTTAAAGTCGTTTAATCACATACTTATATATCTATTGAAAAAGGCTTTTCTCACGATAAGCCTTTTTTTTGTTTTGGTGATAATGCTAATTGGTGTATATGCAGTATGTGAGAAACTAAGATTTATAGTCAAGTAACAACTCAAAAGAACAATACTCCAATGCCTTTTGATGTGTAGCTTCCAGCACTACCAAAGGTGCTTTACCAGCTTCCTCAGCTTCTATCCATCTAGAAATACACAAACACCATTTGTTACCTGGTTTTAGTCCAGGAAAACTCCACTCTGGCCGTGGAGTTGATAAATCATTTCCTTGTGCCTTGGAAAACTCCAGAAACTCTTGCGTGACAACTGCACACAAAATATGCGTTCCAGAATCTTCTTGAATCGTTCGGCAATATCCATCTCTAAAATAGCCTGTCATTGGGTCTTCGCAACACGATTGCAAAGCTGTTCCGAGTACATTTAATTCTTTATTCAGCATTGTTTTACTAGTTATTTGTGACTTCTTTAAAGGTAATGACTTATTTAAAAAATGACAGGTGTTTTGAATAAAACAACTATCCAAAATCCTATTATTTTTTTACTAGTTATATTAATAGCTTTATATTTATACCAAACTGCAAATTAGATGAAACCAGTAACAGTCTCCGTATTAAAACAAGAATTAAAAACACACTCTCAGCAAGAGCTCATTGAGTTGTGTTTGAAATTGGCAAAATTCAAAAAAGAGAATAAGGAATTACTCACTTACCTCTTGTATGATGCAGAGGATGAGGATGGATACATTCGTGAGATAAAAGAAGAAGTGGATTTAGGTTTTGAAGAAATAAACAAAGCCAATTTGTATTACATCAAAAAAGGATGTCGTAAAAATTTAAGGCAGATTAAAAAGTACATCCGTTATTCCAAAAAGAAAGAAACGGAAGCAGAGCTCCTACTCTACTTTTGCAGTAAAATAAAGGAATTACAACCCAAACAGAGAAGTAGCCAGCAAATGATAAATATGTACGAAAGGCAACTCGCAATGGCTGTAAAAGCAATGAGCACCTTGCATGAGGATTTGCAATATGATTTTAAACTAGAAATTGAAAAATTGGAGGAAAACAGCTAATTATGAAACAAATCATACTCATATCGTTCATTCTATTCTTATTCTCTTGTGAGAATGAAAAATCTGCAGTTTCTAATGATAAAAAAGACTCTACAGAAACAACTAAACCAGTTTCTGTTGATAGTTTTTATATAGACGAAAGCGAGGTAAACTCTAACGAATACAAAGAGTTTAAAGAATGGGCTACCGAAGAAATAACCAAAACCTCATTGGTAATATTAGGCACAATACAAGATGCTGGATCGCCACAAATTGGCTGTAAAAAAGAATGCTGTAAAGGTTTATTCCAAAAACCAGATGTAACACGACAAGTAGTTTCTTTGGGACTTGTAGATGCTGAAAATAATAAAACCTATTTGTTTGATGCTTCGCCAGACATGGGGAAACAGATGAAAAAGCTAACTCGTTTGGAGCAAAATAGCGATAAAGAATTGGTAGATGGGATTTTCCTAACTCACGCTCACATTGGTCATTACACAGGGCTTATGTTTCTGGGTAAAGAAGCCATGGATGCAAAAAACACACCCTTATATGTAATGCCAAAGATGAAAGAGTTTCTATTATCAAATGGTCCTTGGAATCAATTAATCACTCGAAAAAATGTGGTTTTATATGAATTGGAAAATGAAAAGCCAGTTCAGTTATCTGATAAGATTACCGTCATTCCTATTCTGGTTCCTCACAGAGATGAATTTTCGGAAACGGTAGGATACAGAATTACTGGACCAAACAAAAGTGCTTTATACATCCCCGATATTGACAAGTGGGAAAAATGGGACAAAGACATTATTGTGGAAATAAAAAAAGTAGATTATGCATTTTTGGATGCGACTTTTTATAGCGGTAAAGAATTAAACAACAGAGATATTAACGAAATTCCTCATCCCTTCATTATCGAAAGTATGGAGAAATTTAAAGACTTACCTGCTGAAGAAAAAAATAAGATAACATTCATTCATTTTAATCATACCAATCCGGTAATTAATTACAGCAGTGAAGAAACTAAAGTAGTACATGATAATGGATTTAAGATTGCTCATATGGATGTGGCTTTTGAATTATAATTATTGAAACTATCGGTAAATAAATTTGATCCTAAGTGGTTAAAATATCTATTGATGGATTAATAAAATGAAAACCCAAATTTTAAAAATGTAACTTTGTTTAAACTAAAAATACTATATGTTTAAACAATTCACAATTGCGGACAAACTTTTACTAGGAGCTGCAATACTCTCATTAATATTTGCTGAAATAACATTTTTTCAAGGCGATAAATTAGGAGCTATTTTTGTCGGACTTTGGGTCCCATCAATTTTAGCTTTTGGTATTTATTTAAGACTAATAAAAAGCAAGAAAAAATGACAGAAATAATACCTTATTTTGCTGGCTTAATTACAATTGTTTTTGGCCTAGGTTTCTTTTTTATAATAAAAGAGAATAATGAAGACTAGCTCTATTATAAAACCTAACTTATAAATCACACATTAATTAAATTTTGGAATTAGACTCTATTCTGATTTTATAAAAAACTCAACCCATGGAAAACTTAATACACATATTACAGTTAATAGTAGGAATATCTGTCTGTTACGTTTGGATTTTCAGATTTCACAATGTTCTTATAGAGTTCGAAAAATTTGAATTGAGTGATGTAACTCGAAATTTTGTTGGAGTTTCTAAGGTGATCTTATCTACCTTAATTGTAACAGGAATTTGGTTTCCTACTTTGGTATTAATACCTGCTATTTTAATGGCATTATTTATGGCGGCAGCACAATATTATCATTTAAAAATAAGAGATCCATTTATTAAGTATGTTCCTTCGCTAATATTCCTTATTTTATCTATTGTTATAGCACTTAACGCTTCTCAATCAATAGCACTATAAGTTTGGTGAAAATAGCTATTCTATTTTCTAGTATCTCATTTTTAATCTATGTTATTTCCTATTTCATAAACCCTAAGATGAAAGCCGAATTCAAAAGATTTGGTTTAGAAAAATTAGGACTTTTGACTATAGTACTTCAGTTAGCTGGAGCCACAGGATTAATTTTAGGTCTTTGGTTTAATCAACTACTAATGCTTGCTTCTTTAGGATTAGGATTATTGATGTTTTTTGGTGTGCTAGTGAGAATAAAACAAAAAGACAGTGTTTGGATCTCAATTCCTGCCCTTTTTTTTATGATCCTTAACTTCTATATCTTTTGGAGTAGTTTAAGCTAACACATACATGATGTGTAAATAGTTTATTTACTTCTCAAGTAATTCATGTTTCTTGCATTTCCTCCTTTTGGTTCCCAAAAAGTACACAAACTATCTTGGGTCAATTTAATAATCGTTTTTTTCTGACCATCAGAATCAGGTCTACTTTTGGTAATTAACACATCATCAGTAAGTTTCCAAGTTCCATTTATATCCATACTTCCCATTTTCATTTGGTAAGTACCGTCTTCTTGGTAAGTTATTACTTGAGTAATATTAAGGCTTGTATCCTCAAATTCCCAAGTTCCTAGTAACTTATCAGTAATTGTATTTTCTTCAACAACTTGTGGAGTGGTTTCTTGTTCTGCAGTTGTTTCCATAGTTGTGCTTTCGGTTCCACCACTAGCCATAAACAAAAGAGAAGCTAATAAATAGGTGTATTTCACAAGATTGATTTTTATAAAAATAAATTTAAGGATTTTTAAAAGACTATTGAGTTTGAATGGAGGTAATTATAAATTTTAATCATTAACCCCATTAAATTCTCTTAAAAAATAGTGCAATCGTCCATTTTTTTTATTACAAATGGTTAGGAACCCTAAAATTAAACTTATCTTAGATTAACGATTATTTTGGTTACAACAACAATTAAAACAATAACTCTTACTCTATGAAAATCGCGATTTTATCTGCAAATCCTAATCTCTATTCTACCAAAAGGCTAATTGAAGCCGGAAAGAAAAAAGGACATGAAATGATTGTTATAGATCACACAAAGTGTGACCTTGTAATTGAAAAGAAGAAACCAATCATTATTTATAAAAATGAAAGGATACAAGGTATAGATGGAGTTATCCCAAGAATTGGTGCTTCGGTAACTTTCTTTGGAACTGCCGTAGTTCGTCAGTTCGAGATGATGAAAATCTTTACTGCTACGGAATCTCAAGCATTAGTTAGATCAAGAGATAAATTAAGAAGTTTACAGATACTTGCAAGAGCTGGATTAGACTTACCTAAAACGGTATTTAGTAATTACTCTAAAAATGTGAGTAATATAGTTGATAAGGTTGGTGGTGCTCCACTGGTAATTAAACTATTAGAAGGAACTCAAGGACTTGGTGTTGTATTGGCTGATAATAAAAATTCGGCAGAATCAATTCTTGAGGCATTTAATGGATTAAAGGCTCGTGTAATTGTGCAAGAGTTTATCAAAGAAGCAAAAGGAGCAGATATCCGTGTATTTATAGTAGATGGTGTTGTTGTTGGAGCAATGAAAAGACAAGGAAAAGAAGGCGAATTTAGATCGAACTTACATAGAGGAGGATCAGCAGAAATTTTCCAATTATCTGATGAGGAAGAAAATGCAGCATTGAAAGCTGCAAAAAGTATGGGACTTGGAATTGCTGGTGTTGATATGCTACAATCTGCAAGAGGTCCATTAATTTTGGAAGTAAATTCTTCGCCAGGTTTAGAAGGCATTGAAAATGCTACTGGAAAAGACATTGCTTCACAAATCATAAAATATGTAGAGCGAAATGCAGACTAATAAAATTGAAATTCTGGGAAAGGAAATTCCCAAAGGAAAACGAGTACAACTAAGTTTAGATATCGCTAAGCTACATACTCAGACAAAAATTGAGGTTCCTATTATTGTAGAAAGAGCCGAAGAAGATGGCCCTACTATTCTTATCACTGGAGGAATTCATGGTGATGAAATAAATGGAGTTGAGATCGTGAGGCAAATTGTATCTAAAGGATACAACAAACCAATAAAAGGAATGGTTATTTGCATTCCTGTTGTAAATATTTTTGGATTTTTAAATCAATCAAGAGAGTTTCCTGACGGTAGAGATTTAAACAGAATGTTTCCTGGAAGTAAAAATGGTTCATTAGCAAGTCTTCTTGCGTTCCATTTAATGAAAAATATAGTTCCTCATGCTGATTATTGCTTGGATTTTCATACGGGAGGATCTGATAGATTTAATGCGGCTCAAATTAGAATAAACAGTGGTGATGAGGAAAGCCTAGAACTTGCAAAAGTATTTGCTGCTCCTTTTATTGTTAAATCAAGACGATTTGCTAAAACTTACCGAGATTCTGCTATTAAAGCAGGAAAAAAAATACTTCTTTACGAAGGTGGAAAATCACTAGATATAAATGAAACAATAACTGAAACAGGAGTTAATGGTGCACTTAGAGTTATGCAGCATTTGGGTATGAGAGATTTTAGTGCTGAGTTATCAGAAAATAAAAAAACAGTATCTACAGTAGTAATAGAAAAATCTAAATGGATAAGAGCAAGAAACTCTGGTATGTTTAGATCTGGTGTAACATTAGGAAAATTATATAATAAAGGAGATAAAATTGGAAGTATATCTGATCCTTTTGGATTATCTGAAAAAGATGTAAAAGCACCAAATAAAGGCTATATTTTCTGTGAGAACCATGCTCCTATCGTAAATAAAGGAGATGCGATAATACATATGTCAATTGAAGAGTAATGAAACTTGAATTATGGAAAACAATGAACTAATAACTAAATTTTATACCGCTTTTTCCGAGGGAAACTCAGAAGACATGATTGCTTGTTACCATGATGATGTTGTATTTAACGATCCTGTTTTTGGAAAACTAGAAGGAAACAGAGCTCATAAAATGTGGGAGATGCTGCTTTCTTCAAACGCAGGAGGTGCAGAAATTAGTTTTAATGGAATTGAAGCAAATACAGAGTCTGGAGAGGCTAATTGGATAGCAAAGTACCAATACGGACCTAAAAAGAGAGATGTGGTGAATAATGTTCATGCTAACTTTAAGTTTAAAGATGGAAAAATCATTGCGCACACAGATACTTTTGATTTGTATAAATGGACAAAACAAGCAATGGGGCCAGTTGGTTATATTTTAGGCTGGACTCCTTTTATGAAAAACAAAATCCAAAAAATAACCAATGGAAGATTAGATGAGTTTATAAATAATTAATAGATTTAAATTATCTTAATAAATAGAAATCGTGAAAACAATCCAAGTAAAAAAAGGAGAGATACTCCAACACAAGGGAGACTTAAACACCAAAGGTTACATGGTGAAAAAAGGATTGCTTAGGAGTTATTCTATTGATGAAAAAGGAAAAGAACATATCTTTTTATTTGCACCTGAAAATTGGATAATAGCAGATAGTATTTCTGGTGACTTACCCTGCCAACTTTTTATAGATGTATTGGAAAATTCTGAAATTCAGGTTTTTGAAAAAGTTATTGAAGATAATTCTGACACCACTAAAATTTTACTAAAAAGGCTTTCTGTTATTCAAAACAGAGTCATTATGCTGATGAGTGCAACAGCAATTGAACGTTACGAACATTTTGTAGAAACCTATCCAGAAATAACTCAAAGAGTGCCTCAAAGAATGATTGCTTCTTATCTTGGAATCACTCCAGAAGCATTGAGTAAAGCTAAAGGAGATCGTTTTAAAAACAAGAAATAATCATTTCTTAATGTAGATTAATGCAAACTAGGTCAATTTCAAGCAATTTTGTTCTATAATTATTAAACAAAATGAAAATGAAAAATTTAAACACATTAATCTTAGCAGGAGCAGTTATGTTATTCTCTGCTTTTACAATCAGTAACTCTATCAATTGGAAAATTCAAGAGTCACACTCAATCAAATTTGCAGGAACAGATGCAGAAGGTATTTTTAAAACATTAAACGGAGAAGTAATTTTTGATGAAGCAGATTTAGCTGCATCTTCTTTAAACTTTAAAATTGATGTAAACTCTATTAACACTGGAAATGGAATGCAAAACAAACATGCTGTTAGTTCTAAATGGTTTGATGCAGAAACTTATCCAACAATCAACTTTCAATCAACTAAAATTACTAAAGGAGCTGAAGGTTATTCAGTAACTGGTGACTTAGAGATTCATGGAGTAAAGAAAGTGGTAACAATGCCAGTTTCATTTGCAGATAATACTTTTACAACTAAGTTTTCTGTAAACAGATTAGACTACGGAGTTGGAACAATGAAAGGGATGTCTAAAAAAGTATCTAACGAAATTAAATTGGATGTAACTATCCCTGTTTCTAAGTAATAAACAATGAGAAAGTTATTAATTCAAGGAATAATTGCAGGTATTTTATCAGCAATTGCTTGTATCATTTATCAAAATGTTTACCAAGAAATGCTCTTTGTAGATTTTGGAAAAATGATAAACTCTGGTTCCATTATAGGAGCTTGTTTAATATCTTGCTTGCTAATGGCAGTGGGGTATTGGTTAATAGTAGAGAAATTAGGGAAGGCGAAATTAAAAGGATGGCTAAACATAGCAATCATGCTATTTTCGTTCATCAGTATATTAGGGCCAATTTCGGTTTCTTTACCTCTAGATATTGAGTTTCCCGAAATGTTTATTGGCTTATCAATTCCAATGCACTTCTTCCCTCCTATGGTGTTCTTTGGATTAGCTCCATTTTTTGATTCAAAACCTACTAATTAACTAACAATCTTATATTTTAAAAGCCTTCTTCTCTATTGAGTTGAGAGCTTTTTTTTATATAAAAATAAAATTTAATCTTTTTATTTTTAGGCTTTAAGAATTGTCTAATTGCCTTTTAGTAACCAGATTAAATCTCCAAAGCAACATACCTGCAGAGGCTCCCAATCCTACAAGGAAACCTAACCAAATTCCTTCTGATCCGTATCCAAAAGTAATTCCTGCCAAGTAGCAAATAGGAAAAGAGATTATCCAATAGGCTACAAAAGTAATTGCTGTAGGGATTTTTACATCTTGCATTCCTTTTAATGCTCCTAAAACAACTGCTTGCATTCCATCAAATAACTGAAAAAAAGCAGCAATAATCATCAATTTAGCTGTAATTGCAATCACTTCGGTATTGTCTTGTTGGTTAGCAACATCATTCACATCTAAGTAAAGTGTTGGCAAAAACTCATTATAAATCATAAAGAAAATAGCAAAAATCACATCCATAATAAGGATAAGAAGAAAGATAGAAAAAGCTATTCGCCTTAGCTCTTTAAAGTTCATTAGTCCGTATTGGTTTCCAACTCTAATAGTAGCTACAACAGCTAATCCCATTGCAAACATAAATGTCATAGAAGAAAGGTTAAGAGCAATCTGATTGGCTGCTTGAGGGTTTTTACCTAATGTTCCCGAAAGCCAAATACCTGCAGTGAAAATTCCAAACTCAAAAAACATTTGCAAAGCAGATGGAAAACCAATTCCGTTTAGTTTTTTAATAGTTGTTTTTAAGAATTTCTCTTTCCATAAATTTTCAAAGTAAACTAAGAATTTCTCTTTCTTATAGATATATAAATACATAGCAATTGCCATTACAACTCTAGATATTAAAGTTCCCCAGGCTGCTCCAACAATTCCCATTTCTGGGAAAATCCAAATTCCATAAATCAATACATAATTAAGAACAACATTTAGCACATTGGCAATAATTGTTGCCCACATAGAATATTTTGTTTGTGACAAACCATCTGCAAACTGCTTAAATGCTTGAAAAACTGCTAAAGGAATTAGCGAAAGTGCAACAATATTTAGGTAAGGAATTGCCAACTTTACCACCTCTTCGGTTTGTTTCATGTGGTATAACAGTGGCCTAATAAAAAAGATGATTAACGTTAATAAAACCCCTAAACCTGTCACAAGTAAAAGTCCATTTTTAAGTACGCTTTTACCTTCTTTAGTATTATTTGTAGAATCTGATGCGGCTACCAAAGGTGTAATTCCTGTAGAGAAACCCAAAATAACCGACATTCCTATGAATAAGAAACTATTTCCCAAACTTACAGCAGCAAGTGGTCCAGTTCCTAATTTACCAACCATTATGTTATCTACCAATCCCACAACCGTATGCCCTAATAATCCTAAGATAATTGGCCAAGCAAGTTGTAAATTTCTATTGAATTCTTTGGTATAGGTTTGTAGCATCTTATTTATCGAGTAAACTTTGGAAATGATTCCTAAAACTTGAATTTATTAAACAAAAGTAAACTGATTAAAAGCTAAAATGAAATGTTAAGTCAAATAAGATTATTATAAACTATACTGTGGAATAGCGCCACTCATAGAAGCAACAATACCTCCTATTTTATTTGCAAAAGTTGCTGCCTCAATAACATCATTATTTTTAAAATAACTTGAACAAAATGCAGCAGAAAAAGAATCTCCTGCTCCAATTGTATCTTTTACAGTAATTGGTTGTGAAGCAACATCAGTGAAAATTTTATCTTTGTAAACCAAACAACCATCAGCTCCTTTGGTAATTATCACAACAGAAATTGAAGGATATTTATTTATCAATTCATTAATAAAGTCTTTAAAATTCATCTTTTTATAAAACAATAAATCAGAGAGGATTTCTACCTCTTCATCATTTAATTTAAGAATTGAACATTTTTTTAGGGAAAAATCTAACATAGATTTTGAGTAGTAGGATTGTCTCAGGTTTGCATCAAAAAAAACATGTTTAAAATCACAATCATCTAATATGATTTTTAAACAAGATTGGCTTACGGGATTTCTTTGAGCAAGAGTTCCAAAATAAAAACAATCAAAACTTTTAATTGATTCAAAATCAATAAATTCTGAATTTATATGATCAAATGCTACGTCATTTATTATTTCATAATAAGGCTGCCCATTTTTTATTTCTACTTGGACAGTACCGGTATTTTTGTGTAAAATATTTTGAATAAAACTAGTCTCAACACCTATTTTTTCTATCTCTTTAATACATTTATTACCCAATTCATCTTTTCCAACTGCTGATATAATTGCTGAAGAAACTCCACATTTTATTGCATGTGCTGCAAAATTAAGTGGTGCTCCACCTAAGTGATAGTTATTTTCAACTACATCCCACAATACTTCTCCAAAAGCTAAAATTTTCATTTAATATAATTCTTTTACTCTATGGCTTTTGATAAATAATGTAAATACGGCTGCTAGAGCTAAACAAACACCAGCTAAAGTGATAATATTTACTGGATTGCTCCCTAATAAATCGTACAAGAAATATTGCATAGAGAATATTTGAATTATCATTGGAATAACGATAAACATATTAAAAATACCCATATAAACTCCTGTTTTACCAGCTGGTAATGATGAAGCTAACAACTTGTATGGAATTGCTAGCATAGAAGCCCATGCTATTCCTAATCCAAAGGATACTAAATAAATTTGTGACACCTCTACAATTCCATCTCCAAAAGGATTTGAGAAAGAGAATAATTGAGTGTTGTAATCTAAATATGGTAAAGCTAACAAACTAACACCTCCTAGTAGCAAACCGATAAAGTGAACTTTTTTAGCACCAATTTTTGTAGCCAAAGGAACTAAAAGAAAGGCAACAGAAAAACAAACAATGTTGTATGTTCCGTTTATGTTACCCGTTAAAATTTGAGCTTGAGCAAAAAAATCAGTTTCTGCATCAGTAGTTCCAAATATAGATTGTGATAAAGCTAAAGTTATATACTGCCAATAGCAAAACATACCAAACCAAGTAAGAAACTGAACAGGAATAAGTTGCTTCATTGTTTTTGGCATTTCTATAACTGCAACTTTAATGTCTTTAATTGTTCTTGTAAAAACATTTCCTTCTGCTTTAGCAGCCTTCATCTCAATTAATTCCTCTTCTGTTGGCGGATATTCTTTGGTTGTTAATACAGAAAATAATATGGTGGCAATTGAAGCAAAAGCACCAATACCAAATGCCCAATAAGTAAAAGTAGGGATTCCATTATCCATCTTATCTGAGAGCGATAGAATACCAAAAGAAACTATAATTGCTGGAGCAAAATTGGCTAATGTAGTACCCAATCCAGTAAAAAAACTTTGCATTAAGAAACCTAAAGAGTGTTGCTTTTCTGGCAA
>Ga0209533_1004944_pt1 | contig 11452 bp, 13 predicted proteins | sample COG_04_FD_184748 | JGI IMG/M metagenome (GOLD analysis project Ga0209533, IMG submission 184748) | Pelagic Microbial community sample from North Sea - COGITO 998_met_04 (SPAdes) (version 2) | ecosystem: Environmental > Aquatic > Marine > Neritic zone/Coastal water | place: Helgoland, sampling... | reverse complement strand
TGCTGAGCCAATAAAGCCAGCCCCGCCAGTGATGATTAATTTCATTTATATATATATTTATATTTATATTTATATTTATATTTTATATTTAATATTTAATATTTAATATTTAATATTTAATATTTAATATTTATTTTGGAGCAACATTAACTTTATAAGTTAAATATTATAGAGGATTTTATAAAAAAAAACCTCATAGCATAAAGTAGTTATATCAGCAGAATTACACCTTCTAGAAGCAAGTCATTCATGCAAGTAATAATATGCTCCTATTTTATTTCATTATTATTATCGCCTAAATAAATCCTTGCATTGGCGCTTCAAATAATAGTTTAATAGCCGAAAGTTTTTAGTTATTTTTTTAACGCGCGTAACGCGCGCAATCAAATTCCCTTGCTCCTTAAATTTGTTCAGCTTTACAAGAATCAAATACTAGCTAATTGCAGTAAGTGGTTTGCAAAAAAATTCAAGGGTAATTTTTTATCAAAGTTGTTCCAAACATGCTTTAATCCTATCTTTCCAATTACTTGGAGGCATTGCATATAGGCTCATTATTTTTTTAGAATCTAAAGCAGAAAAAGACGGTCTTAAAGCCAATGCATTAGAATATTCAGAGGTTGAGATAGCTCGAATTTTATTATTTAGCGCAATTGATTTAAAGGTTTCAACTTCCAAGGATTGATCATGAATCTCTTTAGCAAACTCATACCATGAAACTGTTGAGTTTCCAGCATAATGAAGTATAGAATTTGGAAGCTGGCAATCTTGAGTAGTGCTAATAATTTGAATGACTAATTTTGCAATATCACCAGCATAAGTTGGTCTACCGTATTGATCAGATATAACATGAAGTTTTTTACCAGCTAAGATATTTTTAGCGATTGACTTTAAAAAATTATTTCCAAATTCGCTGAAGACCCAAGATGTTCTAATGATTATAAAATTGTCTGAGTGTTCAAGGATTTCTTTTTCGCCCAAAAGCTTACTTTGGCCATACACATTAATTGGATTAGTTTTTGAAGTAGGTGCATAAGGTACTTTTGATTTTCCATCAAAAACAAAGTCTGTTGAAAAATGAATAATGGGGAGATTATATTTTTTTGATACTATCCCAAGGTTTTTTGAACCATGTTGATTAATTCTAAGTGCAATTTCTTTATTTTTTTCAGCCCCATCTACACTTGTATATGCAGCGGTATTTAGCAAAAAATGTGGTTTTAATTTTTCAATGGTAGCAGTTAAATCATTAATATTTGTTATATCTAGGTTCTCTTTCGAAAAGCTAAAAAGTTGAAAATCCTTATGCCTCATTTCCTTGGTTACACTCTGCCCAAGTTGGCCATTGCATCCAGTCATTAAAACCTTCATTGAGGCAATAAGTTACGAAAACTTTTTGCATGAGAATCTTTAGAAGAAACTAAGACTTTGTCTAAATCAGGCCATAAAATATTAATGTCAGGATCTAAATAGTGAATGGAGGCTTCATCTTCTGGGAAATAATAATTAGTACATTTGTACTGGAAATCTGCAATTTCAGACGTCACAACAAAGCCATGCGCAAAACCTTCAGGGATCCATAATTGAAGCTTATTTTGTTCCGATAATTCCATCCCAACCCATGAGCCGAAGGTTGGAGATTCAAATCTTATGTCAACCGCCACATCAAAAACAGATCCTCTTGAAACTCTAACTAACTTTCCTTGGGGAGATGATTTTTGATAGTGCAGGCCTCTTAAGACGCCTTTTTCCGACTGAGAATGATTATCTTGAACAAAATTTGCATGGACACCAGTTAGCTCAAAAAAGCTCTTTGAATTAAACGACTCCATAAAGAACCCTCTCGTGTCTTGATGCACTTCAGGTTCAAGAATAAGACAGCCGGAAAGTGATGTTTCAGTAACCTTCATGGGCAACTATCTTAGCATGTCCCTTATGAAACTTTTCCAATTGTTGAAATAGGAATAATCGCCTCGCAAAAGCAACTCAATTGCCTTAAATTTTTTTATCGGAAAAGAATATGATGGAAGGTTATTTCTTCTGGTTAATGCCTGAAATTCCCGGTCTAAATATTGTTGTTTTTGATCAATAAAAATTAAATTTTTCCCACCATTGGTTTTTTTATATTTTTCTAGGACGATCATCAGGGACTGATTAATCTCTATCCTATCATCGTATTTTTGTTGAGAGGTTGAATCAATGCTTTTAATTTGAGCTTTAAGAACGTCATAAAAGTTAATTTTTTTTACAGAACTAGCTATCCAGCCTGATGTATTGTTCGAATGACGCCTAATTAACCCCAAGGGAAGGTTCATAACACCCCTTTTATTTAATAGTTTGCCAACATTATGTATCCAGCCATCATGGCCATTTACGGTGTCAGGGAATGGTAATATGAAGTCTAATAAGTCTTTTTTTAATGCAGAAAGAGCTCCGGTTATATAAACACCATCATTTCCGTAACCACTCATCGCCTGGCTTAATGTATTGGCGCCATGATATTTTAAATTTTCATCTACAATCTGGGCATCATGAATTATTAGTGAGAGAGATGTGTTTTGTTCAAAAAAATTTATTATCGAGCTTATTTTACCTGGGAACCACTTATCGTCCTGATCAGATAAAAATATGATATCTCCCTTACATTTTGATATGGCTTGTTCAAAATTTTTTGTAAAACCAAGATTTTTATTATTAGAAAAAATTCGTACATCAAAAGGTGATGCCAAAGAAAACTCCTCTAAAATTTCTAATGTATTATCAGTAGATCCATCATCACAAACTATAAGCTCATCAGGAAGATGGTCCTGATCCAAGAAACTAGTTAGCTGTTCATACAGATACTCTGATCCATTATATGAAGTCATAGCAATAGAAATTTTCATAATAATTTGGTTATAACCTTTGATTGTAAAATATATTTTTTAGCTTTTGATTAAATAGCTATAAATAAAATTCCTATAAAAGTTCCTATAAACTGGTGATATGCTTTAAAAATAAAATACTCAAATTTTACGCTCTGCAGAGATTTGTTAAGTTAAAGTCTTGAACTTCAAAACCATTCAAGATCCTTTAAGGTTTAATATTTTCTTCTAGCCAACTCTGGAACATCAAGATTCCCCACAACCTAGGGGTCCAGTCATAGTCTCCAGATAAATGCTCTTTCCATATTTTTTGAATTGGCTCAGAATGAAAATACCCTTGGGCCATTATCTTGTCAGGAGCCAACAAATTATCAGCCCACTCTCTTAAGGGCCCTCTTATCCATTCTCCAATTGGAATTGCAAAACCTGCCTTTGGCCTATCAATCAATTTTTTTGGAATGTATTTATATAAAATCTCTCTTAAAATCCATTTCCCTTCCCCCTCTCGAATTTTCATATTGATAGGGATGCGTGAAGATAATTCTACAAGCCTGTGATCAAGAAAAGGAACTCTTGTTTCAAGGCTTACAGACATTGCGGCCCTATCAACCTTACACAAGATATCGTCTGGTAAATATGTCAGCATATCATCGTACATCATCTGGGAAATTTCATCATTTAATTTTAAAGCGGAGTCAATGGATTGCTCATCTTCGGAATGCTTTGCTGAGTAATTTCTCATGTTAATTATTTCCTCTGGATTCTGCCAAACTAATGCAAGATGGTGGCAAAAGTCATCAAGAGTTTTTGAGGTTTCAAGTCTTGCAGCCATTTTATGCAGCTTATCTGAAAATCTATGTATTTTTTTATTTTTTGGTAGCGCTATGTTAAATAAAATGCCAAGTAAATCTAATATCTGATGAGGCATAGCTCTTATCAAAAAGCCTAGAATTTTTCTTAATGGGAAAGGAATCCAGGAGAATTTTTTCCATATACTTGGTGTCCAAGTGTACCTATTGTATCCTCCGAACAACTCATCTGCAGCATCACCAGATAATGCTACTGTTACTGCTTGGCGAGCAGCTTTGCATACTAAGTGTGTAGGTATTTGAGAGGAATCAGCAAAAGGCTCGTCATACATTTTACCTAATTTTGGAATAACTTCTTTTACTTCTTTGTCAGTAACAAGAATTTCATGATGATCAGTTCCTAAGTGATTGGCAACCTCTTTCGCAAAAGGAGCTTCGTTAAAAAAGGAGTCTTGAAATGCTATGGTAAAAGTTTTAATTGGCTCCTTGGATTGGCGTTGCATCAAAGCCGCAATCATGGAAGAGTCAATGCCACCACTTAAGAAAGCGCCCAAAGGAACATCAGCGACCATTTGCGATGAAATAGCTTCATTTAAATAATTTTCTAATGAGCTTAATGCTTTTGAGGTGTCATGAAATTGATTTTCACCTCCGCTCAAAAATACTTTTTTTGAAGACCAATAAGTTTTAAATTTTATGGGATGGCTCTTGCTAAACACTGCATAGCTTCCAGGCATTAGTTTGTAAATATCCTCATATATGCTTGCTGGGGCAGGAATATAATTATATTTTAGATAGTCGCGAAGGCTGGTCTTGGAAACGCTCATATTAAAACCAGGATATGCTGCGATACTTTTTAACTCAGAAGCAAAAGCAAAAGCTCCATTTACTCTACCAAAATATAATGGCTTCTCACCCATACGATCACGTGCAAGAATTAATTCCTGCTTTTGATGATCCCATAACGCAAATGCAAACATCCCAATGCTGGAATTTAACGCCTCTTCTACGCCCCATAATGAAATTGCAGTTATCAGTGTTTCTGTATCTGATCCGCCTCTCCAGCAAAAGTTATTTGGAAGAGATTTTTTAAGCTTATACCTGAGTTCTAAATGATTATAAATCTCACCATTAAAAGCTATGGTAAGTTTGCGATCATAGGAATCCATAGGCTGATGCCCAGCATCAGATAAGTCCATAATTGCTAAACGCTTGTGACCAAGAAAAACACTTTCAGTTGAGTCATGCCAAATACCTTCATCATCTGGTCCTCGGTGACCAATGACATCAATCATATTTTGCAAGACATTATTGGAATCAAAATTTGGCTTATGATCTAAAACAAAACCAGCAAATCCACACATATCACTTGTTCCTTTTGATCCCAGTAGTTAGTGATCTTTCAATATAAATAATTATTATAACTTAGTTCGATAATGATTTACTCTCAAAAAATATTTACTGTTTTTGTAATAATATTTTTTGTTTGTTATTTTAATTTATTGTTTAAAAAAATTTTTCATAATAGAGGCAAAACTCCATAGAGCTCGAACTACATTTTTTTCAAAAAGGTACCCTACCAAGTAAAGACTTTTTCTTAGTTGAATATAGTTTTTTTTATGCTGATTGCAGCGCAGTAGTGAAGATTTAATTGCTATAAAGAGTTTTGTGCTTATGGGGTAACCTATAGCAAGGCCTAGCTGATGATCCCATTGACTGTAATCTGCATGCATGACCTTAAATGAGCTCTGATTTAAAATGTAGCTTGGAAATCTTTCTTGAATAAAAACCTTAAGGGGTAGCTCCTTATTTCTATAAAATGTTGTTTTGTGTAAATTAGAATGTTCCTCATAATTAAAATAATCTTCAGCGAGCAGAAGCCATTCCTGCCAAAATTCTTTTTTGGCTACTACATAATTTGAAAAAACTGAGCTGCTAAAGTCATTTAACAAATTTCTTCGTATTGGCTTTCTATTTGAATATTGCAAAAAGTTATTGAATTCTTTGAAAAGGCCTGGATGCTTGAAGTCTCCCTGATCCCAAACGTTGTCAAACATTGCTAAAGATGCCCAGCTTGAACTAAATAATGCTACATCGCACTCATTATGCTTTTGGAGAGTATCTAAAATATGATCAGCAGAAATGTCTATCTTCTCAAATACCCTGGGTGATAAAAATCCATACCAGGTATCTTCCTTTAAATTCATGGATTTCAGCGTCTGAAAGATTGGATAAAGTTCAAACCAATCTTTTGGGCCATTCTCATTGTTTAAAGGAATAAAGTTTGAATTAATAAGCTTTTTAGAGTCATCATCATAATAAATTTGATAAATTTGAAAATTCATATATTTGTAAAATGGATCGGTTTTATGCTGTTAAATCACTCAACAATTATGGCACGAAGGTATAAATTTCAATAGATATATATAGCTTAGGTATTTATTAGAAAGCATTAGAAATTTTTAATACCCTAAAATAGTTTTCCTAACATGGCTCTTGACTGTCGTACCAATCGTCCATGAAAGTAGCATGCAATCTACAATTGTTACTTTTGAAGAACTGCAACTAAATACTGACCTAAAATTCTCTGATGTCTAATTTTAAGCCATGAGATCTTTGGAATAACGAATTTACAGCCACTTCAGTAGCAAAAGCGCTCCCGGGTGAAGTGGCAACGAAAACCCATGCCTTAATTTTATTTACTATAAGAATTATAGTATCTCCATTAATCTAACTACGTCATTCTCACTAACTTGCGTATGCAAAGAGAGTGCCAGGTAATTTTCTTCTATTTCGTTCATATTTTCTTTTCCAGATTCTGTTTATAACATTCATTCTTGTTAACCTAAATCATTACTATTTGAAAAATTATTTGATTAAATTATAGCCTATTAAAACAAATGCTATCTTAACGCTCCTTTCACATATGCTGCTAAAGATAAACCACTTAATAAATTAGTCATAGGTACTAGCTCAATCCCATAATTAACAGAATTAGATTTCAGATCTTTATTAACAAAACTACTTTTTCGAATGCTCCAGTTATAACTATTTAGGGGTAATAATAAACTTGAATGTCAATTGCAATACAAATAATAAACTTGAATGTCAATTGCAATACAAGTAGAATCTTGGTGATTCAACATCCCTATTGGAGGTTAATAAAAAGTGGCCATACACAACCTTGAAGTGAACGGCGCTTATTTGTTAGATCTGCCAGTTGTCTCAGATCCTAGGGGCGACCTCACATTCATTGAAAATCAGCAACATATACCTTTTGACATCGCACGTGTCTATTACCTATATAACGTTCCAGTTGATGCCCAGCGTGGCGGCCATGCACATCGTGATTTACAGCAGGTAATTTTTGCACTTTCTGGAAGTTTTAGAGTATTGCTTGACGATGGTCAGCACAAAACCGAAGTAACTTTGAGAAATCCGGGTATCGGACTATATATTAATCGTATGGTTTGGCGAGAGATGGACTTTTTTAGCCAGGGAGCAGTTTGCATGGTGATTGCATCAAACCCTTATGATGAATCTGATTATTATCGTAATTATGAAGAATTTATAGAGGCTTCTCATGCAAGCAAGAAATGAATAAGGTTCCATTTTTAAATTTGAGTGCTGCTACCTCCGAGTTGGAATGTGATATTCATAGTGCAATTGATAGAGTATTGAAAAGCGGTTGCTATATTTTAGGGCCTGAAGTGGAGAGCTTTGAAAAAGATTGGGCATCATATTGCGATTCTGATTATTGCATTGGAGTTGGGAATGGGCTGGATTCCTTGGTATTGGGGTTGCGTGCTCTTGATGTGGGTGCTGGTGATGAGGTCATAGTCCCTGCACATACTTTTATAGCAACATGGCTTGCTGTAGTTGCTGTAGGTGCAACCCCTGTTCCAGTAGATGCAAATTACGATACATTGAACATAGATGTCTCAGCTATAACAGCAGTAATTACTACAAAAACAAAAGCAATTATCCCAGTACATCTTTACGGACAATCAGCTGACCTTGATGAGATTATTAAGATTGCAAAAAAACATAACCTTTACGTAATTGAAGATGCTGCGCAGGCGCATGGTGCTTTTTGGTCAAATAAACGCATTGGGCAGCATGGAGATCTAGTTTGCTGGAGTTTTTACCCTGGTAAAAACCTTGGTGCCCTTGGTGATGCTGGAGCAATAACCACATCCAATACTGCCTTGGCAAAAAAATTAATGATGCTGCGTAATTATGGTGCAAAGGAAAAATACCGCAATGAAGTTATTGGTCTGAATAGCCGACTTGATCCTATTCAAGCAGCTGTTTTATCAGTCAAGTTAGCATATTTAGATGAGTGGACTGCGCGGCGGCAAAAGGTTGCTTTGCGCTATTGCGAGGCATTCACTGAACTTGATTTAATTATAACAGCAACCGATCCTCGCTCATTACCAGTTTGGCATTTATTCACTATTCGTCACCACTCGAGAGGTGCGCTACAGACTGCTTTGAGTTCTCGCGGCATAGAAACATTAATCCATTATCCGATAGCACCTCATCATCAAAATGCTTTTGCTGATATTGGATTTACAAAAGATGCCTTTCCAGTTGCAACCGAGGCGACAAACACCCTTCTAAGTCTTCCTATTGGACCTCATCTCACTGATAAAGATGTAGGTCTTGTAATTGATGCAGTTCACGCCAGTTTGCATGATTTAACTTAATAGTGGGCATGACTTAATGCTGCTTTTAGTAGGAAGTGTTGTATTTTAAATGTTAACTAATTGATTGATTCTGGTAAGTTATAAAAATGTTATTTACGCTAGCCCTGTTTACGTATAATCAGGAAAAATTTGTAGGTGAGGCTGTACAAGCTGCTCTTTTACAAAAATGCAGCCCAATTGAAATTTTGATTTCTGATGATTGTTCTGATGATAATACATTTGATATTGTTAAGAAAATAGTAAAAACATACAAGGGGCCCCACAAATTAATACTTAACTGCAATGATAAGAATCTTGGATTACAGCAACACATAGACAAACTCCACCAACTATCATCTGGAGATGTAATTATTGTCGCAGCAGGAGATGACATATCTCATCCAGACCGTTGCCAAAAAATTATTGATTGTTTTCAAAAGGAAAGCCCGCTTCTTGTTTTTTCGTATGCAGATGTAATTGATAAAAATGGTGAAAAAGCTGCTCATTCATATGCTAATGCAACACTATATAAATCTTCAAACATAATAGAAACTGCTCGCTCAGCTTCACTGTATTTGGGAGCAACTGCGGCATGGCATCGAAATTTATATTACAAATATGGTCCTATTGAGGATGGAGCTTATGAAGATTTGGTACTCGGTTTTCGCGCCGCTATGGAAAATAAGTTCTATATTTTAAGTGAAGAATTAATAACTTACAGATTAGGGGGCCAAAGTAATACGCAAGCGTATGAAAAAGGTGTAAATTTTAGCAGACAACGAATCCAAACATTTAAACTTTTAAAAGCAGTGTTCATTCAAAGACGAAGAGATGCACTAACTTTTGGCTATTTACCAGAATCTACCTTAGTAAAAGTAATAAACAGAGATATGCTTTCAGCAGACATTGGAATTAAATATTACACCGCAAACTATAGTGAGTTACTTAGGGCTTTCATTCGCTATCCATATTTAACCCTACGGTGTATATTTTTAGAGCATAGAAATAATTTAGCACTGTCTGACTTGTAAACTTTACAAGTCGTTTATATGACCTAATCTCAAGTGCACCTTCTCAAATACTCCAATCTGTGAGTATTCATCTTCATTTAGCTAAGTTTGCAGCTGACAATTTTGCACGTTTTCACCACGCTTCAATTGGTCAACTATTGCTTCTAACTTAGCGAGGCGTCTAGCTTCTTCAGAATTTAGTGTGCAACATGGATTAGATTTTTTAATCCTCTCTTGCACCAACTCACGGAAGTTACCACTGGATGCCATTTGACTATCGTAACATTCACTCATTTATTCAAATAAGCCACGGACAGCTCTTTCTTTCGCGTAATCCATTATTGAGAAACCATGGCAGTCACGCAAATCCAAATTTGCGCCGAAGTCTATAAGAGCATCAAACACTAATCTTTGTTTGGTATTTTCGTAATGTGTCATTGCATACATTAGTGGCGTAGTCCCTTTATAATTTACTTTATCAACATCTACACCTTCACTAAGAAGTAAATTTAATACATCAACAGAACCGTTAAATGATGCAACTATCAGAGGCGTCCAGCCTCTTCCATTTCTACGGTTAACATCTGCTCCATTCTCAACACAAGCTAACGCTTTGGATTCATCATTCTTAGCCGCAGCGTCAAGCAATTCATAATCCATATCACGATAGAGAATTACATCATAATCAACTGTTGCAATAGTAATTGCTACGTCCGTAGCTTGGATTAGTGCGCCAGGCTTCGATGAAGACTTTGTAGCTGATACCTCTGCTGAATTCACATAATAACCTAGCACTTTAGGTACTTGGTATTCAGGAAAAGTAAATGCCCTTATTTGGTTCTTAATTTGCTCAGCAGTTCGTCGTAGGTCTATATCTAGACTTTTATAATCTATCTCTTTTTTTGAGAAGTAAGTAGATCCAAACGTGCTTTGAGGATACGAAACAACCTCACCATTTAGAAGTTTAGATATATTTTCTCTTAATAATTTTTTGGAGTTTACAAGATATTTTTCATACAGATTACGAGCAGTGTCAGATTCGTCAATAGGAAACCTTAACTGTTCAATTATATCACCTGTGTCAATTCCAGAATCCATATAATGTAAAGTAACACCACCCACTTTTTCGCCATTTAATAATGGCAATGCAGATGTATACATTCCTTTGTATGCAGGCAAGTTTGAGAAGTGAACATTGTACAATATTGCGTTAACAAACTTATCTGGCGATATGATTTTGTCAAATTCCAATGATAGAAATATTAATCCATCAATCCCGTAGCATTCATCAAGAGTTTTTACAGCAATATCATTCTTAATTGCAGCTTTCAAGAGAGATGGCTGCCAAGTATCAAAACCATCGTCAGTTGCATTACATACAACACATATATCCTCTTTATCCACATACTTAATGAGAAGACTTAATCCATATACAGCAATCTCATTTTTTCCAGCCAGGCATACTTTTTGGTTAATGCTTTGTATCATTTCGCTTCCTCAAGCATTCTTGTACGTGTTCGCTCTCATCAGAGAAAAGTTTAACTAGGATGCTAGTGGTGGCGCTAGGATTTAAAGCTACCGCAGCTCTAATGAGCTCATTTTCACTATCTGCCAAATTTGCTAATTCATGTAACTCAGTTTCGGGATCGTTAGCTAAACGAGACTTATTATGTGTAATACTCACGCTTCTTCCGTCCTTCAGCCAAAGAACCTTTCAGCATCCCAGCAGTAAAGCCAAAGCCTTTAATAAGACGCTTTGCTTCTTTAAGCGCGTTAGCACCTTCATTCTTCTTAGCTTCAATCATTTTTTCTAAAGTCTACTCTCACTAAGTTGCTCTTCATATGTATCTACCTTTAATTTATAGATCCTATTTTACTAGTCTCTACAGCAGATAACATTTACAGTTATTTTCAAAGAGTATACTTGTTACATAGGAAAGGACAATGAAGGAATACTATTACGAAACAGAGTAATAGTCTTAGTTTACAAGTTTGTTTACAAAACTAACGAAGGAATGCGTGTTTCAGAAGAGTTTACAAGTAGTTTACAAGTAGCAAAAGCCAGTAAACATAAGGGTTTCAGT
>Ga0209533_1004932_pt1 | contig 11470 bp, 9 predicted proteins | sample COG_04_FD_184748 | JGI IMG/M metagenome (GOLD analysis project Ga0209533, IMG submission 184748) | Pelagic Microbial community sample from North Sea - COGITO 998_met_04 (SPAdes) (version 2) | ecosystem: Environmental > Aquatic > Marine > Neritic zone/Coastal water | place: Helgoland, sampling... | reverse complement strand
CTCAGGCATCAATTTTAAAGAAACCTTATCTGGCGATAGTACATACACTTATCAAAGTGAATTTATAATCCCAACTACTGATAGCACTCGCTACGAGATATACATACAAGCTACCGACCTAGTAGGCAATACAGCCAAAGAGCTTTACTTTATCACCACCAAGTAGGAATACATGAATCAACGACTCGCGTCTTTACTTCTTTGTATTATATCGGCTTTTGCTGCACAGTCTCAAATTCTAGATACTAGCAAAACCCATACATATAAGCCTCTAGAGGTGGACCGAATAGAGGTAGAAGATATTCTATTTTTAACTTTAGACTCTAGTGCTGTAGATACGGGGCTCAATAGATTTTATGACTACTACCCTGCTTTTGGCAGCTTATCTCCTGCCATAGATTTAGGACTCGAAGCATCTCCTATTCTTCGATTAGACGAGACTAATGAAAACGACCTTAACTTGAATCTTGGGTTAAGTCATATGGCACCTTACTTCTATGACGAGAAGATACATCTCTATCAAACCAAACGACCGTTCACTAGATTAAGCTACTCGCAAGGACCTAATGAAATGATCAACATAGAGGTAACGCACGCTCAGCAGATTTCAGATAGGTTGACATTTGGGCTAAACTATAGGAGAATAAAAAATCAGAGCTTATACTACTCCAACGTTACAAACGTAAGTAGAGTCCGAATGAGGAGCCTCTTTAATACTAAGTTTTATACTGGCTACTACACCGACAATCGTAAGTATGAGATAGTAACAAGCTATGTCTGGAACAAGTCAAAAAACATAGAGACAGGAGGCTTTGTTTCTGATAGCTTATTTAACCTACTAAGCGGTAGAGACAAAATAGATAACAATGAAGCGAGCTTTGTAGGAGCATATGGCATCTTAGCTCAAAACACTTTCAAAATAAGTCAATTTTATCGCCCAGGAGGCAAGTCTACAGATAGCACCAAAGACAATAGCTTATCCCAATTTAAAAGCCAATTTTACCTCAATACAGAGCTAGATAATAGAAGAGTCGAGTATGAAGATAACTTACCAGATTCTAACAATTATGGTGTAAATCTAGCCGCTTTTAAAGATTCTATATACCATAGAACCTTCAGTAATGAAGGTGGAATTTTAATAACCCTAAAACCATTGACACTTGCTGCCAGTGTTACTCATGCATACAATAGAATATATATGAACGGAGTAACAGATGCTTTTAATAATGTATATTTAAACGGCAAAGGAAGACTATCGATAAAACAATTTGCGATAAACGCAGAAGCTAGATTTGGTGTACTTGGGTATAATCTGGGAGACTACCATATAAAAGGACGAGCATCTACCAGATACAAGCAGTTTAATGTGCAAGCAGGCGTATTGTCTCAGTTGGTAGAGCCCAATTTTCTAGAAAATACATTATTCAGCACTGCAGTACAATGGAGTAATAGCTATAGTAAAGTAAGTGTAAACCAACTTTTTGGGGACGCAAGCATTAAGCTAAAAGACCAAACCATAAGCGGATGGATAGTAGCTGAGACGAGCAATGGCCTTATCTACTACTCTGGCACTAATAGTATAGAACAGTTTAATGACTTTGTCACTTTGCTTAAAACACAAGTGAACTACACAATAAAGAAACCTCACTTTGGTGCTGACATTAAGCTGGTATTCCAAAACTCTAGCAATCAACAAGTACTTCCTAGACCGAATACAAGTGCCTTTGGAAATGTATATACGCAATTCAGATTGTTCAATAAAAATTTGAGAGTTCAGCTTGGAGCACAGACCTTTTGGTTTAGCGATTTTAAAAGCCCAACCTATAATCCATATACCAGACAGTGGCATAATGGCAGTCAGAACTTTAGTAGCTATCCCCCAATAAATCTATATACTAATGCTAGAGTAAAAAGCTTTTGCTTCGGCATAGAGTTTTTTCATGTGCAGCAAGGTTTAATGGGCAATTCATACTATAGTTCTCCTGGCTATCCCCTTATGCCGAGAAGCTTACGTATAAATCTAAGGTGGGACTTGAATAACTAAATCTTCTTTAGCGTATAAATTTCTACCCTTTTATTTTGATCTTCTTCTTGTCTGCTTGCCGGTAGTTTAAATTTCATTCGGGTATTAGCCATTCCCTTGTAGGTTAGTCTTTCCTGCTTTACTCCACTCACTACTAAATAGTCATTTATAGCTTTTGCACGTTTAAAACTAAGCTCAAGGTTATATCTATTTTGGATACTATTCATAGGTCTATCCATAGGGTAGTTCATATGCCCTTGTATCTCTATGTAAGCATCTTTCTGCCTTTGCAGCACTGCCAATAACTTATGAAGCTCAGGGGTGCTCTCTGGCCGTATCTCATCTGAATCTGTAAAGAAATATATATTTTGAAAAGTAAACTTCCCTGTAATTTGTACCTTCTCTAGCTCTAGCGTATAAACTAGAGTATCTACCGGTTTTTCTATATCAGAAGAGGGTACAGTAATGTAGCTACTTAGGTAATTCGGTGCTTCTGCGGATACTATTAATTCTTCGCTTAGCATATTAAAAGCACTAGAAACTCCAGATTTCCCACTTCTACTAAATCGCATTTCTTGGTCTTTATAGTCAAACCCAAGCGTAGCATTTATTGCCTTCTTAGTTCTCTTGTCTATAGTTTTGATTACGATAAATTTAGGTGGATTAAGAGTTGTCTTATTGTCCGTTTCATAGACAAAGAACACCTTGGCCCGTCTATTACTCTTTTGGTCTTCGGAGATTAGTTGCGACTCACCAAAACTCTCCATTTTTATAAATCTAGAGGGAACACCCATTTGCTCTAGGGCAGACACGGTACTCACAGCTCTATTCTGAGCCAGTACAGCATTGTATTCTTCAGTAGCAAAGCTATCTGTATGTCCTTCTACATAGATCTCTTTTATATTGGTACCTCCTATCTCCAAAATCTTACCATTCAGTAATTTCTGCTGATCATCGTTTACACTATAACTATCAGAATCAAAATAGATAAAAAACTCGACTGAAGTAAGTGAATACAATTGAGCAAAGGCAGACGAAGAAAAAAAACCTGTGCCAAGTGATATACCCAAAAGCAATATGTATCGAATTTTATTCAAGTCACGAAGTTAAAAATTTTAACGCAAAAAAGTCCCTACCATATAGATAGGGACTTGAATTTCAAAGATAAAATACTAAACTACTACTTATGATGAAAATTATTAACCATGTGTATCATGCGATACGTCTTACTATTAGCCAAGACCATGCCTACTTTAAAAAATCTCATTATCAGTTACTTAACAAAAACAGTTACCATTATTTGTCTCATTTACAGTGCGAACTGTCCAATTTATAGAATTGGGCTATTTTAAGCTAACTCCCTAAACAACTATTTTTTATTAACATAAAAAGTATCAATTACTTATATCCAATTAATCTCTGTTTTATATTCATCTAAAACAATGATTATCTTCCCGTTTTGGGATGGCAATCGATAATTTGCCCTAAACTACTGCGTTCCACCCCTGCGTATCTTCTGATTTTAAAAGCTTATAACCATCTAAATCGTCCGTAAGCTGATTTATCATATTAAAATTAGGACTAGAGACATCATACTTCACATCATCTATAGTGACTCCATCTACATAAGTCACAGCCGCGGCTGTGCCAGTAGCAAACATACACTGAACCACACCTGCTTCTAAATCTAGAACAAATTGATCTGCACTAATTTCCACTTCATTCACATTTATTCCTTTAGCCCTTGCTATCTGGATAAGCGTATTTCTAGTGATCCCTTTTAGAATACTATCGTGTAAAGCTGGAGTATATATCTCATTATTTTTTACGTAGAAAAAATTAGCACTACCTAATTCTTCAAGCGAAAAATTATTTGTAATATCCGTCCAAAGTACTTGGTCAAAACCAGCGGCTTTAGCTTTCTCGGTAGGATAAAACGAGGCCGCATAATTGCCTGCAGCTTTCGCATAACCTACACCGCCAGCAGCAGCACGTCTATGATTTTTTTCTACATATATATTCAAAGGCTTGTTATAATAAAAGCCAACTGGACACGCTATAACCATGAATCTAAATGATTTGCTAGAAAGAGCCTTTAGAGTATGGTCTGTAGATATCATAAAAGGACGTATATAGAGAGATCCTTGCTCTGAATTAGGCACCCATCCTCTTTCTACCCGCACAAACTCTTCGATTGCTTCATAAGCTCCATTCACCTCAAATTGGGGCATTTGCATACGCTCTGCAGAGATGTTCATTCTTTTTAGATTATCTCTTAGTCTGAATATATTTATCTTATCATTATCGCATCTATACCCTTTGAGTCCTTCAAAAATAGCTTGCCCATAATGCAAAACCGATGTAGCCGGATGCATAGGAATAGATGCAAGAGGCTCTATGGAATACTCTCCCCATTTCTCTCCATCAAAGTCACAAACCAACATGTGATCGGTAAATATTCTACCGAAATCAAGGTTATTAAAATCTATATTCTTTAGTTGCGACTGCTTAGTGATTTTTACTTTCATTCTATTTTTGCAAAAATAAGCCCGACACCCTATAGTATTTCCACTAATTCTATAGAAGTTTTCTCATTTTAACGACTCTTATTCACATGTACTATTCCGCATTGTTTATTCTCGAAAATTAATGTTGCTTTGTTACGTGTTTCAACTTGACAATACAGATATCCATTTGCTATATAAATCCTTGGTAGTACTACCTCAAGATAAGTACGATGACATACCTCCGGTTGAAGAAACAAGCAAAGCAAAATCTGCTGAGCCAGACTCATTAAGTCAGAAACTAGTAGGAAAGGAAATCGAAACGCCAAAAAGTATAAGCAAAATAGAAGAGACAAATACACAAGAAACTACACCTATAAGTATAGCACAAGAACCAAACGGTACATATAAGGTAGAATCTCAGCCCTTTGTCCTTTTTACTTCTGAGGTAAATAAGAATAAGTATCTAGCAGAGGGCAGCAATTTCACCAAGGCTATAAGTGCCTTAAAGATTACCCAACTAGCAAAATACATTACTTCAGACCATGCAGTTTTAGAAACACTAGTATCTTACGAGTGTATTTGGTGCATGGGTATTGACTTAAATACAGAAAAGCAAATACTCGCATTGAAACACAAAAATATTTTAATAAGCCCAGATATAGAAAACCTAGCTACTGTGGAAGAAAAGAAACGAATGTTCTCAGCTTTAAAGGAATTTGCAAACCTCAATATGGGTTTATTTACCAAAATTTAGACTCTTTGTCCTTTTGTAATTTCTTCACGTACAATCCTTACCCTTAACCAAGCCTACCTCATTTTTTTTATTTGGTCTACTAATTGAATAAGTATAGAGGAATAACAACCCCTAACTTAACAAACATATGTCTGAATACAAGGTGCTTATAGCTGGCGACAAGCAATTACTAGCTTTAATAATAGATAACATTCTTAACGATCTTAACCTAGAAAACACTATTGTACACTCTCGTAAAGATACGCTTCTAGCCTATCATAATGACTACTACAATACGGTACTGCTCGACATGATAATGCGTGTCCTTTTGGGCTTAGAGGTAAGCAATGAGCTTTGCAAAACAAATTCGCACATTCCTATTTTTGCTCTTACTAGTGTCCCGTTTCGAGATAATAAAAAAGACTCAGGACTAAGCGGAATTAATCATTACATAAGTAAACCTACTACGGCAAAAGAGCTCCAAGACCTACTAAAAGAATACTTTAAAACGGCTGCATAAGGCGTTCTTTCCTAGTAAAAATAATTAAGTAACATAGCAACCGGACCAACAATGCTATAGCTAAGTCTTTTATTATATTTGTCACCCTTTGAACAAAGGATCCTAAATGTTGAACAAAGACGATTTTACAAAATATAAACACCAATCTTTTTTCTTAAAACTAAAAGAACTGGCCGCAGATACTGCGAATAATCCATTTGCCTTTAAAATGGTATTTTTCGGAGGAACAGGTGCCGTAGGTGGTCAAGCTGTTATAGAAATACTAGAGTCTTATAAATATATGACCAAGGCTAGAGTTTCTAAACCTACAGAAACTCCACAACTCATCATCACAGGAATCAACAAGGCTCAGATAGAACAATTCTGCAGTAAATTATTTCAGATATTTGGCAGAAATAATTTTAAGAAAATAGACGAACAAGGAGATGAATCTGTTTTACTTTTCGAAGGTTTCTTAGAGTTACATTTCAAAACACTTATGGCAGTGCCTAAGTTTAGAATAGACCTGCAAGACGCCCTATCTAGAATAGAAGACAAAGAGACTAAAATTCGTTTTCTGATAAACGAAGCATCTAAAACGACCTCTCCTTTTGAGGCATTTATACAAGACATAAAAATACAACTAGGCCTAAAACCAACGGATAAAATACGTGCAGTTTTTAGTGGCATACCCGTACCAAGTGTAGCCACTTACCATTTCGAAAACATAGACAGACTGCTAGACGAGCATGGCTTAACAGAAGGGGATACAGAGAAAAGTGTAGAACGCTCTATTAAAAAAGAAATCCTTAAAGGACTAGCCGAAGATTTTGGCGATATAAAGAAAAGACACGCCCACGAGGTACTTATGGCCCACACTACATCTGTAGGTGGCATGTACCAAATTATAGATGGCGAACCCTTGATTAAACTCGGATATGCTCACTCCTCACTTGGCGATTTGTTAAAAGAGAAGCAGTTCTACGCAAATGAACTTACTATACACTATTCTCACTTTATGCTCAAGAGTTTAGTAACAGCAAGTGCCATAGGAATAGATTATATATACGCTAACAGTACACTTCCGCTTAGCAGCGGCATCTCTCGTAAATTTAGACAAGCAGATGAAAATAAGACATTGCCTTTTGACCTTAGACTAACCCAAGATAAGAAAGGAGAACGTCTACTGAACAAAGTATTCGAAGCTAAGCCTGTAGCAGCAAGCCATCCTGTGCTAGATCCTAAGGGAAACCCTACAGAAAAAGCAGTTTTAAACTATGGCAATACCAAAGATAATATTCCAAATCTCAACGTAAACTACGCACTGCGTAGTGGAGAGAATGGTCTCTTTTCATTGGACAATGCATACGCACTATACCTTAACATGAAAATAGCCTCACAAGAGGAATTAGCTCATGTTTTAGTAAGCAACGCACTATTAGGAGACGACCAGCAAAAGCCTTGGTTTGATAGACACGGTATCTGCTACTATACACAGACAGATAACTCAAGTCTTGTATTTGCATTACTTAATAATAGAAAAGAGTTTAGAAGATATCAAACGAGTGCTTTTAGTACCAAAGCTTTTCAAGAGCTAGGAAGTAGCAAGCATCAAGCAGAGCTGCATATGCACGGCCTATTCATACTTATGCATAAGCTCAGAAACCTAAATCCTAAGCAAATAAGCGACCAAATAACTAGCAAATACAAAGAGCAAGAGGTAAAGGAATGGGTAGATTTTAACACACCTAAACTACTAATAGAAGATGTAGTAGAATACGGAAAAGATATTACTTCATTAGCCAAATCGTTCAGTGATTTATTTGCAATACGCTCTTTGGAAGACTTGGCAAAATACACAGGTTTCAAAGGAGAGTTGAAGGGCTTTATCAAAACATTCTACAACGGATTATTTTCGGCTCTTACTACAACCATACGTTCTATTACTTCCCTAGGAACGCCTATTATTTACAGAAATGCAGAGGGACAAGACGAGATCTTAGCAGGACCATACTTTGCTCCACTAGACCTAGTACTAGAGACCAACTTTAGTTTACTAGAGAAGATAGACCAGATCTGTGGCAAGCACAATCTAGAGAGAGAAGAATTTATCAATTGGTTGGTATGCAATAACGGATTTACCGACTTACGACCTAATGCAGTACTCAATACAGCAAAAACATATACCCAAGGTCTTACAGACCAGATTAAGGTTATAGAGACTAGTACAGCTTTCCGTAAGGCGATAAATAACCTAAAGCTGAAGAACGCTCGAAATATCAAAGAAGAATACCACTACAATACAAGTGGACTACTAGCTTACTGCGGCCGTATAACCGGCTTACATGAGCAACTAGAACAGTTTAATATAAGCTTAGGAACCTACAATGGATGGAAAGCACTTTTCCCGATAGACGATCACGAAAACCATATTCTTATACCTGGTTTAATAGAAGCTATGCGGCACTACGCAGAAGGACTAGGTAAGATTACTGGATCTGAGTTCTGGTACCCTAGGTACGGTTATTTTGAGTAGACAATTTACAGTCTGAACTCGACGATTATGTTGGGTGAATGCAAAACTGAACACCTTAGCTCAAAACATCTTAAGAATCGCGTCTACTTGCTGACTGCTAATGGACACATTCCTTATCGCCATACCAAATAAGACATTTAGGTCAATAATCACCTCTAGAGGAGGAAGAAAGAAGATTCATTAAATAAATAAAAATCCGCTCTCGCGGATTTTTTATTTACAGATATTATTTATAAAAAGTTCTTTTATGTCTTAGTCTACGTTATCGTGCAGAAAAGAATTATTGGTTCGTAGTTCTGGTTTTTTCTCTGGCTCTTCTATTAAGCTCGTTCTCGAAATTTCCATTTCGCTAGAGTGGGCTACATCTTCTAGATTTACCCCTTTACGCTTATAGGCTGGCACATTTTCTAGTTCTTCTACACCATTCTCTTTATTAGCAGACTCATTGAGCTCACGCAGGTATTTCATACGTTGCTTCATCTGCTCTATCTTTTGATTAGCCGCTACGGTTTCATCTTCTTCATAATCGCCCAACTGATCAAAAATAGTGGTCTGTTTCTGTGGCACTTCGTCCGTCATTCCATCTTCGCTCACAGTCACAGCTCCTAAGTCAAACTCTACTTCTTCGTTTACACCAAGAGTCGTTTTGTACTTATTCTCTATTCTATTAAATCCTGTAGCTATTACTGTTACAGATATAGCATTACCTAAAGAAGAATCAAAGCATAAGCCACATTTAAGTGTAGCATCTCTGCCTGCTTGACTCTGTAGGAACTCATTAATAGCCGCATACTCATCCATAGTAGCTTCCTCATCTCCATACGAGATATTTACTAGCAAATCACTAGCACCTTGTATCTTGTTATCATCTAGCAATGGCGAGTTTAGTGCTTGATTAACCGCACGCATAGCACGATCATCTCCTTCGCTTAGTCCCATACCCATTATAGACACACCACTATTACTCATGGCAGTTTTCACGTCTTCGAAATCGACGTTTATACTCCCTGCTATTGTGATTATCTCAGCTATCCCTTTAGCAGCAGTAGTCAATACATTGTCTGCATATCCAAAAGCTTTACTAATAGGCAAGTTGCCGTATATTTCTTTTATTCTATCATTAGAAATCACAAGAAGAGAATCTACACTCTCTCTCATTTCTTCTATACCATGAAAAGCCGCATCACATCTTCTACCACCTTCGAAACTGAAAGGAGTAGTGATAATACCTACGGTAAGAATCCCCATATCTTTAGCTGCTTTAGCTATCACAGGAGCAGCACCAGTTCCAGTACCACCGCCCATGCCTGCAGTTACGAATACCATCTGCGTATTCACTCCAAGTGAATCGATTATTTCTTTGATATTTTCTTCGGCAGCCTTGCGACCTACCTCCGGATTAGAACCTGCACCACGTCCTTCTGTAAGAGCGTTACCTATTTGTATTCTGTTTGGTATTGGGCTATTTTCTAGTGCTTGAGCATCTGTATTACAGATAAAAAAGTCTACCCCATTGATACCTTCACGGTACATATGATTTACTGCGTTTCCGCCTCCGCCTCCTACACCTACTACTTTGATGATGGATGATTTGTCTTTTGGTAATTCTACTGTGAAACTCATAAGTACTTCTTTTATTTGTAATCAGCTACGTCTACTTCGTCTTTTAACCAATCTTTAATACGGTCAAATAAAGGTGATTTCTTTTTTTCTGAGATGAATTGCTCTCCACTAATGTTGATAGTATTTCGTTCATCTGCTAGTCCTCTAAGCACAAGACCAACACTGGTGGCGTATACAGGGCTCTTTACCTCATCTACCATACCTTTAGCCAAATGCTCGTTAGGGTACCCTATACGTGCATCTAAGCCTGTTACGAATTCTGCTAATTGTGCAATATGCTTGAGTTGAGATCCGCCACCGGTGATTACGATACCACCTGCCAGTTTTTTCTCCATGTTACTCGTTTTTATTTCATAATAAACGAGTTCCATTATTTCTTCTATTCTAGCTTGTATAATTTTAGACAGGTTTTTGATAGAGATTTCTCTCGCTTCTCTACCTCTTATACCTGGTATACTTACTATTTCATTTTCGCTTTGTTCATTAGCTAGAGCACTACCAAATTTTACCTTCAGTAACTCAGCGTGAGCTTTCATTACGTTACAGCCTTCTTTTATATCTTCGGTAATAATGTTGCCCCCGTATGGAATAATTGCGGTATGTCTAATAATATTTTCATAGAAAATAGCTACGTCTGTAGTACCGCCTCCTATATCTACTAGTACCACCCCAGCTTCCATTTCTTCCTTACTCAGTACCGCTTCTGCAGATGCTAAAGGCTCTAGAGCAAGTTCAGAAACTTTTAATCCTGATTTTTCTACACACTTGTAAATGTTTTTAGCTGCAGATATTTGACCTGTGATTATGTGGAAATTTCCTTCCAGCTTTACACCCGCCATACCTACGGGGTCTACTATCCCTGGCTCATCATCTACCGTATAATCTTGAGGTAGCACATGGATTATTCTATCTCCAGGCTTCACTGCTAGTTTAAACATATCGTTCTCTAGCTTCTCTAGATCATCTGTATTAATCTCCGCTTCACGATCATTTCTAATGATCATACCTCTGTGCTGCAAACTATTGATATGTGCCCCAGCTATTCCTACTTGTACTCTCTTTATATCTACGTTCGATTTTTCAGCGGCTTCTCGTATTGCTTCTTGTATAGCAGCTACTGTCTTGTCTATATTAGATACCACACCACGAGTTACCCCGCCGTGAGATGCTACTTTACCCATTCCCAATATGTCTACTTTGCCATATTGATTTGCTCGACCCACGATAGCACACACCTTAGTGGTTCCTATGTCTAGTCCTACAATTATCTTTTCTTGTGATTCAGCCATTATATTAGTTACAAACGATTTGGTCTTTATATTTTAAATTAATAGTGTGGTACTTGTCCCATCCTACGTGATTCAGTCCGTGTTTATAGAAATCTATCAACTTGGCGAACTTCTCTTCTAGGTCAGTGGCATCTCCAATTATTATTTGTTGATTGATCAATTTTGGGACGATCACTAATTCACTATTCTTGTTTACAAATATCTGTTCAGTAAGGGCTTCCATAAATGCGTTTTCTTGCACATAGGTGGATAGTGAATTA
>Ga0209533_1004931_pt1 | contig 11475 bp, 4 predicted proteins | sample COG_04_FD_184748 | JGI IMG/M metagenome (GOLD analysis project Ga0209533, IMG submission 184748) | Pelagic Microbial community sample from North Sea - COGITO 998_met_04 (SPAdes) (version 2) | ecosystem: Environmental > Aquatic > Marine > Neritic zone/Coastal water | place: Helgoland, sampling... | reverse complement strand
GCACAAGTAACATCTTCATTTGAACAATATTCAGGTTCAGTTAGAAATTTACCTAAAGATTATAGTTTAGGAGAACCAGATTACCCACAATATTCAGATTCAGGATCTGCAATTTATAAATTTGGTGGTGGTACAGGTGGAGGATTTGAGCCATTTAATGGTTTAAAAACATACCCTTCAGGTAGCGAAAATTTAGGACCTAATAATGAATATTTTTTAACACAAAGTTGGGATGAATCATGGTCAACATTTAGTGGATCTGCTCCTATTGATAGAACAGATCAAAGAGAATTTTATAATGGAGAGTTTAGTGGATCCATAGATGTAGGGATAAAAGATATATGTAGTGCTTATTTTAAAATTAGTAATACCTCTTACAGTTATGTCCCTGTATTTTTTAGTGCTGATGGGTATAGTAATACACAAATATTGACTGAACAACAATTTCTTAACCCCCAATACCAACCACCTGCTACAGAGGTATGGTTTTGGCATGACGGTGAAAAAATCAAATACTTAAAATTATCACTTATAACTTATAATGGTTTAAATATAACTAGTTTTATACAAAATGTAGAGTTTGTTACTTTTTCCTTTAGTTCTGCAGTTGATTATCAAGGTAATATACTAAGTGGACCCCAAACTTTTTATTTAGAATCTATAGCTATACAACCTGCAAATCTTTCAACGGAAGCAGAGAGTGTAGGGGCAGCTTTAGGATTTGTCGTACCTGAATTATCTTCAACAGCTATAAGTTCAGATGATGGTGCCTTTTATAACTTCAATTTTTCATCAAGTGGAAATTTCCAATGGTATGCAACACAAAATGTATCCTTAGATCCATCACCTTTATTAGATACTGGTATATCTGAATCTGTCCCACAAGGATATTTTCCTTTAACATATCATACAGAATCCTTTTTTAGAGGGTGGGCAAGTTCAAACTTTTATACTAATGGGACTTATAATTCTTATGATGGAGTACTAGACGATGTATTAAATAATTTTAATACTGGGTCTCATGAAATAGATAATACCGATACAACAGTACAATCTGGAATAGACCCGGCAAGTAATGTTCCATGGTTTATGAATGCATCAAATCCACAAGGATCTGGAAAAAGTTGGTTACAAATACCCTCTGAATCATTTTTAGATTATGCTAATATACCTGATTCATCTGTAGGACCAACATCAACTAATAATTATTTTAACATAGCTTGGACAAGTGCTAGCTCTGTAGAACCACATGCTGTACAAGGAACCAATTATTTCTACAATGCTAGTAATAATACCATTTATATGTCTGGTTCTGAATTTCAAAATGAACTTAAATACTTACAACCCCTATATACTAGTAGTTTAGTATCTCAAATTATAAACAGTAGTGGTACTACTCCTTCTTCATGGACACCTGTAGGTCAATCTAATTTAACGATTCCAATTGATCTATCAAGAGGCCAAGAATTATGGGTTTACCAAGGAGAAAATGATGGTAACCCATATCAAGGAAGTACATTTGTTGGGTATGATAAAAATGCTTGGAGGTACAACCGATATATCCATAGACCATATAAAGTATACTATGTAACAGAAACAGGATCAGGACAACCTGGTATTCCTTATAGTTTGTATGATCCTATGATTAATGATGGAGCTGGGGGTTTAATAGATACTGTTCCTCCATATTATAATGGTCTTAACCAAAATTTTGCTACCATGTTAGGTACAACAGGTGACGTATTAACTCGCCCCAATAGAGATACTTATTGGAGACCTTTAAACACCACAGAAACTTTGCCTTCTATAGAAGCAGTTTCAGGTAGTTTTCAAGTATTTAGTGAAGACAGGCAAGTAAGACCTTTCTTATTTACTACTTATCAATTATTAAGACCAACCTTCCCAACTCCTGATACTGCAGCTAGAGGTTCAGGATCTGCAATATCCATTTCACAGTCGGATGGTACACCTTTTGCTACATTAAGGATGTATCAAAACCAACAACCATCTATTGTTGAAGAACAGTATGGAACTGCATATAGACTAGAGTGTAACCAAGTAAACCCTTGTACTGTATATTATTACAATGAGAATAATGTTCTGCGTTATGTAAATATATTAGGAGGAGGTGTTACTGTTATATGTGGTGCAGAGTCCAGAAATACTACTACTGTTATCCTCTCTGGTGCTTCCTCTGGAAATATTGGTGTTAGTACTTCACTGGGTGGTTTATCAAACCCATGCCCTTCAGTATCTACAGGAGATGGTTTTAGTACTACTACTATTGAAAATGAATCTCCTTTTTTCTATAAAAACCCAAGACCAAGTGGTGTAACTGTAGGAAATGCCCTAGGTACATATAATATACCTTATGGGGAATTATTTAATGGTGAAAATACATCATCTTTTAGTTTACAAACAGGAACCCAACCTGGAGGAAATGATGAAAATTATGAAATAGTGTTTCCTGAAGGAAGTTATATCTTTACTATGAGTGATTTTGATACTGGACGTTTTTCTGGAGGTAGAACCGAATTTGGTTTATATACAACTTATGGTGATTATGTTAGTTATGACTTTGAAAATCAAAATGGATCAGGAGCAAACCCAGTTACTATAGATTATATAGATGCAAATTATGATAATACTTCAATAGATGTATATGAATATGCTATACAAGATGCTGATGGTGAGTTTGATATTTATCAAAATGGAGGAGGAACTAATTCCAGTGATGACAGAGGATTTACAGATACATTTAGGGGTCCTAGTGGTGTTAGATATCAAAGAGTTAATATAGAAGCAGACGGGGATTATAACATGGACATTTTCAGATCATACGTTAATCCTGCCTTAACTATTAAAATATATGTTGTAAATAATCAGAATGAAACCGGTGCTAATATTGGTACTGCTCAAGAAATATTTGAATCAATATCACAATCAGTTCCAACAACTCAAAATATATCATCCTCACTTGTAGGTTTATTAGCAGGTCAACAATTGTTAATAAAATTCTTTAATAATACCCCATCTTCAGGTTTTAGTGGTTCTCCTTCAAGAACATTTAGGGCTTATAATATATACAACAAATCTCTTGCTAACCCTAATGGAGTAGTTGCTGTTATAGGTTCTCCAGAACCACAAACACCATTTAATGATCCTTTTGTAATTACTGGGTCTATTAATGATAGATATGAAACCGGGGTTGAAGTACCAGGAGCATTTGCAACTAAAGTTGTTGATGCCTATATTTTATATTCTTCATCTTTATCATCAAGTTTAGATGGGTCTTATATATTTGGTGCAACCCCAACTTTTGGTACATTATCTGTAACCGCGTCTGTAGTTGTTAGTTCATTCACAGATGCAGGTGCTGCTTTATATGGTAATGCAATTTATGGGGTAGATGAATATGGAGGAGGAGCTTCAGGTGGTGGTACTACTTGGACAACAGCTTCTATAATTTTATATACAGGCTCATCCACTAACTTTCCTAATAACATGCCAGAACTAGGAGGAGATGTGTTTGCTATAACCAGTTCATATAGTTTAACTCACCACCAAGGAGAAAGAATAACATTACATGCCGAATTAACCCCTAGTGATTTACAATTTGGGGATGTTATTAAAATGGCATTAAGAGTAGGAAGTGGTTCAGATGATCCTTCTGTTGTAGAAAATGGGTTAATTGTAACCCAATATAGTATGAGTTTCTCATCATCAACCCCTACAGAAATAGATCCTTCAATTCCAACGGTATTTGATAATGATAATAATTTTGCCCTTGCTTTAGATTGTCAACCCCTATTAAATAATTATAGTGACTCAAGAATAAATGGGTGGTTAATGGATGTAGATTATAATACAGATTTAGTTACCCCAAGTAATTGGCAACAAATTATAGATTACTCTGCTTCAAAAGCATCCGTTCCTGAATCTAATTATACTATATTAGCATCTTCAAGACCTAGATATTTTGGGGTAAGAGGATTTCAAGAAATCCAAAACGAATGGACACCAGGTGATAGTGGTACTTATGGTAAATTACCTATTATCGAGGTTTCAAGAGGGTTTTTAGCTTACTTTAATAAAACAAATGACTTGTACCCTTTATTAAACAATACCACACAATATAATATCCAGTATTTAATTGGTCAAGATGGAACAGCAACCCAACCTAAATTATCCGATACTACTTTATATAATATTCAAGGAACATTTGATTCTTATCCTTTAACAAGTAGAGGAACAGTATCACTTAATACTGAAGATAATAGCATATTAAAATCTTTAAATGGTTTAGTGGAATTTAAAAAAGTAACCCAAAGACCAACTCCTGTAGTTTATACTCAACAATCTGGATTATTTCCAAATTATACTTATATTGATGGTGGGGAGGGGAATGCATACATTGGTTCTGGACTTGATTTAATTGGTAATGAACCCGTGGATGCCTCTATTATACCTACCTTTGCAAATTATAGTGTATTAGCTGAAGATACTGGGTTTGCTGGTCAAACAATAGATTATGCAGAAACAGTTTTTGCATCAACTAATAAAAACCCAGAAACAACAGTAGGTCCTAATGTAACGGCATCATTTGGTTCCCCATCCATTGATGTTTATGATACTACTGATGGTATTTTAACTATACCAAATGATGACGGTTATCCTTCACCTGCAAACGCAGGAAATAATAACCCAACGTCCCAAGAATATGATTTAACTATGGAAATGGGTATTGATACTACCCCATTAACATATGAAATACAAAGTAGTAACCCAGGTAAAGGAGGTGGATATAATACAACTGCTGCTTTAGGTAGTATGATTATTAGATTCCAAAGAACAACTACTGGTGGTCCTACAAGCACCAATTTCTCTAACTTTAGACCTAATAACATTCAAGTAAAAGTTATAAGTTATATACAACAGGCAAATGGAAACATTATTACCTTTGAATCTAATCTAAATAATGCAACTTGGGTAAATAAATTCTCTTCTGGGGTTTCATTTAATTATAATGCTAATACAATTAGAGGATTATTACCTCCATCATACCAAACAGCAATACAAAACTCTGGACCTTTATTAAAACAAAGGTGGGTTGTTACTGGGACAGTACCTTCTTCATATATTAAACAAGGAAGAAGATTTAGAATTGCAACCTCCGGTGATTTACTCAATTCAACTGCTACCCAAAGAAATCAATCCCTGGATCCATTCTTTTTCCCAACTTTAGGTGATGGAGGGTTTTCATATAAAATAGATTTACAAGGAAAAGACAGTAATCCTGTTACAGCAGCAGTTCCTCCATATTGGGTATTTAAAGATAGTGCAAATGAAGTTGGTAATGCTACTTTATTTGGTGGTACCGGATACAGCTTAGCCTCAAATGTTGCAACTACGGTTGACTCAGGTCCTGGAGAATTAGCTACAGTAAATATAACTCAAGTAGAAGACAATAATATTATTAATACTAGTATTAATGCTGTAGGTGCAGGTTATTCTAATGCAACTGGACTTTCAACTACTGTTGTCCCTGCGGGTACAAAAGGTGGATTACAAGTAGATATTACAGTAGATGATTCTAGTATCCTTGCTACTACCCTAACAACAGCGGGTACAGGTTATACAGTAACTCCTAGTCTACCAACTACTGTTTCACCTGCGGGTGGAAGTGGTGCCACTGTAAATATTACAAGCAGAGGAGCCAGTGGAGAAGTTACAGGTTATAATATAGATTCCGCAGGTTCAGATTATTCTGTTAATGATGTATTAACGATTGTTCAAACAGGTGCTTCGGGTGCAACTATAACAATTACCGGTATATCAGGTACAGGTGAAGTTTTAACTGCTGCTGTTTCACAAAATGGCTTTGGTTATGTTGTTGGTGATGTGTTAACTATTGTTCAAGGAACCAATACCACTGCTACTTTAGTTATTAATAGTAGAACTGGTACTGGAGAAATTTTAGCTTATAATTTTAGTAATCGTGGAACTGATTATTCTGTTAATGATGTATTAACAATTACCGGAGGGGGTACAAATGCTACTTTAACAGTTGATAGTATAAGTGCTGGAGGAAATGTAGTAGCAACTAAATTAATAATGTCTTCTTCTCAAATGAATAAGGGATATGGTAGAGGATTTATACAAAAAGATTTAGTTTATACTTCAAGCTTAAATAAAGATTTTCCCGAAGGAATAGAACCTGGGTATGCTTCATTCCCAACTATTGAAACCCCATGGTCTTTAGAACCATATGATGAAATTAGGTTTAACAATGATGAAAATAATGTGTATAAGATTTTATCAATTATATCTCCTTCGGAGCAAACAGACTCAAGATATATAGTAGATGGTGTTGGAAGTTTAGAAATAACATTAGATAAACCTGTACCACAAAGTTTTGCTAACCTAAAACAAGGAGCTTCGGCGGGTCAGGGTATTGCTATGGATGTGTTTGCTACTTCATCAACTGCAGTTTCAGTTGCAGATACACTTGTTGAACCAGAATCTAAATCAACCCCACAACTTGTTAAGGTAGATTATCCAGTCCAAAACTTTAGACCTTTAGATTTCTTTGTAATTAGAAGATACGTGGATGATGCAAGTTCTTTAATTACATTACAACAATTCCCTTATACTAACCCCCCAACAACGGGTTCAGCATCTGGATTTATGTTGCCACAATACCCAGCAAGTAAATTAAAAATAGACCCAGATGAAATATTATCTGACTTAATTGATAAGAAACTAATAGAGTAACATATTTATAACATATAACAAACATTTATATTAAAAACACAAAATGGGATATTTAAATAACGCAGTAATAACAGTTGATGCTATCTTAACTACCAAAGGTAGAGAAGCATTAGCATCTAATGATGGTTCATTTCAAATCACACAATTTGCTTTATCAGATGATGAAATAGATTATACACTTTATAATCCATCCCACCCATCTGGTTCTGCATATTATGGTGAAGCAATTGTAAACCAACCACTATTAGAAGCTTTTCCTTTGGAAAGCCAAATAATGAAATATAAACTATCAACTCTACCTAGAGGTACAGCAAAAATGCCAATTTTAAATCTTGGATATGCTGCTATTACTTTACAACAAGGAGCACAGTTAGCAATTACACCTCAAACTCTAAACTACTTAGGTAATGATCAAACATTTGAAACAAGTGGTTATGTAGCTACAATTTCAGATGTAAGAACTTTATCTTCATTTGAAGGATTAGGTATTCAATCTGCTGCTACTACAGATGCAAATGCAACTTCAACACAAACAATTGGAACTAATGTATCTGCAACTGTAACAGGAACACAAATAAACTTAAGAGCAACAACTATTAATACCTTATTTGGAACAAACTCAACTTTAATAACAACTTTAACAGTAACTGGTTTAGATAGTGGAGCAAGAATTACAGTCCCAGTAACTATAACTAAAACAACTACATAAAAAATAAAAACAAATGAGCTTTAATAGATTAGATCCACAAGATTTTGTAGTAAGTGCTGATGCAGTTTCATCAGCTGCTTGGTCATCAAATATACCCACATTAACAACATTTTTTACTTCTTCTGCACAAGAAACAGGACAATCCGGTGAATTTTATTTAAATGTTTTAAACACCGGAAGTGATCAACCTAATTCTGAAATACAATTTGCTATTGCTTATTGTGATTCAACAGGGGGTGGGGCATCTTCTTATAACCCAACAGTAAATAATTACTCTCCTTCTACTACTATGTATGGTTCATATAGAACTTTAGTGTTAGAAGATGAAAATTCATCTTTTACTTTTGGAGATGTTACAAGTGATTATTTTTATGCTATTAGTGTAGAAAGAGCAAGATATAAAGAAACACTATTCCCAGGTTCTTTAAGTTTACTTTTAGAAAGTAATGTAGCAGGAGCTACAGATCCTATACAATTAACAGATAATTCTCAAGATGTTACGATACCTCAATATTTTGGTACAATGAGAGCCTATCAAGTTATTAGTGGTTCAAATGGTACTGCTTATAATAAAACTTCAGGTATAAATGGTAATAATACGGGATATACTTCAGCTGTAGGATCTTATGGTTTATTTCTCCCAGATATTGGAACTATTCTTTTGAATGGTGCTGCTTTAGATTTAGATAATGCTCAAGGAATTAATTTATTAACAAATAGAGGGGACAATACAGATGCTAACAACTCACAAAAATTATTTTTACAAATGTCAGGTAGTGGAGGTTCATCTTTTGGGTTAGGTTGTCAAGAAACAATTACTTCTGATTATATATTTGTAAGATCAAGAAGTTCAGAATTTAACTATTCTGAAAACCCATCTTTCATATCAGGTTCAACTGGGGAAGTAATTTATCCTTATTTTATAAACAATCCAACAGTATTTCCAACAACCGTAGGTCTATATAATGATGCAAATGATTTATTAGCAGTAGCTAAATTATCAAAACCTATACAAAAAGATTTTACAAAAGAAGCTCTTATTAGAGTTAAATTAGATTTTTAAGATGAATGGCGGCTTTCAAACAATTCAATGCACAAGATATAATTGTATCGCCACTAGAAGTAAATAAATCATTTACTTTTGCTGGAGATGGTGAACTATCAGCATCTAATGCTGATGTAAATAGATTCTTAGGTAAAAATATTAATTTTACTGCATCTACAAACCAATCTACTGGATTTAATTCTGGTGGTTTAATATTATCTCAATCCTCAATATATGATTCTGTAAAAGAGTTATATTATTCAAATTTTTTAACTTCTAGTTATGGCGATGATGCCATAACTGCTAGCGTATCATTAGGTTCTGAGGCATCTGGTGATGTATTAATAGGTCCTAATGGATCTAACGGTAGATACGTAAATTATTTGCAATCTACATTAACCCAATCACGTTATTTCCCAACAGGTTCAAATGAAGAGGTTTTAGTATTTTCAATACCTTCAAAATTGTATGGAGATTATATTCAACCAGAATCATTTGTATTAAATTTAAACAATGATAGTGACGAATGGCTTAATACTACCGAAATCACAGATGATGGTGAAGGTAATCTATTATCAGCTAGTATAAATGTGGGACAAATTATTTACCCTCATGGTATGGTAATTATAACCCAACAAGATTGGGGGGCATTAAATTTAGAAAAGGCATATTCTGGATCTCAAATTACAGCTTCATTTTCAAGTTCATATACTATATATGAAACACAATACAAATGTACTATAGGAGAATCTGAATTTGGATTTTCACAAAACCCAAGTATAATATCATCTAGTTTAACTGGAAATGAAAATACTTCAAGTGGTGTACCTTATGATTTTGCAACAGGTTCATATTTTAGTCCTTATGTAACAACTGTTGGTATGTATAACAACGATCATGAATTATTAGCTGTAGGTAAATTAGCACAACCCTTACCAACATCACAAACAACGGATACAACAATTTTAATCAATATAGATAGATAATGGCGTGTACACTTTCAAATAGCGGAATAGCAACAGGTCTAGTAATAAGAGCATCACACGTATCTCAATCAGTAGATGCTTTTACTAAAGGTAATGCCTATGATATTACTTTATCTGGATCATTAGTTATAACTGGTAGTGTTGCATTTTCAAGCTCTAATGCCTTTGATTTTACAGTACAAGGAATCCCTAATGTTTCCCAAACTAATGTATTATCTTATAATAATAGTACGGGAACTATAGGATATGTAGCTGCTAGTAGTTTTGTACCTCAACCCTCGGTTAGCCCTTATGAAACAGGTAGTAATTGTGCTATTAAACCTTTAGAAGGTTCTAACACAATTGGTAGTACTTTTTGGTCTACTATTGGGGGTGGTTGTGATAATACCATATCAGCAACTTCTAATTGTGCTTATATAGGGGGAGGTGAATCAAATTGTATATCATCAACAAATAACCATTCTGTTATAGTTGGTGGTCTTGATAATAGTACTCTTTCTTCTTGTGCCTTTGTTGGTGGTGGTAGATATAACCAAGCTTCCAATTCACACACATTTATAGGAGGTGGATCTTATAATACAGGCTCAGATCAATTTAATATTGTTGTAGGAGGAACATTAAATAAAGCTTGTGGTGTAAGAGGCACTATAGTAGGAGGCCAATGTAATTGTGTTGATAATACAGATTCTATAGTTGTAGGAGGACTTTCAAACTGTACTACTGGAGAAAAATCATCAATAGTAGGAGGAGCATATAACACGGCTTCAACAGATTATAGCTTTATAGGAGGTGGATGTTGTAATTATGTTTGTCATAATGAATCTTTTATTTTAGGTTCAAATATTACAAGTTGTGCTACGTGTACAACCCACGTAAATAACTTAAATGTAGGGTGTACAACTCAAATGCAATTAAGAAATCCAATTGGTACGGGGGCAGCAGGAATGTTAGTAGCTTGTGACGCCGGGGGTGGAACAGCTGAGTTATACTTCCATGATGGAAGTACATACAAAAAAGTATGTTTAGTACCATAAAAAATAATCTTTAATATTTATAATAAAACCTGATGTCAAAGAAGTTAGAAAATATTTTTAATCCAAACGTTGATGAAATCTCACAAGGTTACACAATTAATGCTTGGCATGTTTCACAATCAGTAGATGCTTTTACAGCCGCAGATGCATATGATATATCAGTATCAGGTTCATTTAATAATACAGGTTCTGCTAGTTTTTCTGGGAGTGTATTTACACCTGACCTAGAAGATACCAATACCGGTTTTGAAGTAGTTGTAGTTGATTCAGGTACAAAAGAATTAAAGAAAACTAATATAATAAATGCTGGTTCATCTGGTTCATCTGGTACATCAGGTTCATCAGGATCATCAGGCTCAAGTGGTACAACAGGTTCCTCAGGTTCCTCAGGTACAAGTGGCTCTTCTGGTGCAAGTGGTTCATCAGGAACAAGTGGTACCTCTGATACTTATAATACAACTTCAACAACTTGTAAAGATTTAGGAGTTGGTAATACTTGTATTACAGTAGGTCAAGATTTAGCGTATTCTGCTGGTCAAGAAATGATTATGGCTAACAGTGATACAGAGTTTCAAACTGCATTAGTTACAAGCTATGACCCCGTTACAGGAATTTTATGTTATGGAGATATTATACTCCAAGTTGGAACTGGAAATTATTGTTCTTGGGAAGTAAACCTTTCAGGAAACGTAGCAGGCTCTTCAGGTACATCAGGTTCTTCAGGTTCTTCAGGTTCTTCAGGCTCAAGTGGTACTTCAGGTGGTATAGGAAACCCAGGAACATCAGGTTCCTCAGGTTCCTCAGGTTCATCAGGTTCTTCTGGTACTTCAGGTTCATCAGGTTCAAGTGGAATATCCGATAGATATAAAACAGTATCGAGTACAACTTACACATTAGGAGCATCAACACCTTGTCTTACTGTTGAAA
>Ga0209533_1004929_pt1 | contig 11476 bp, 14 predicted proteins | sample COG_04_FD_184748 | JGI IMG/M metagenome (GOLD analysis project Ga0209533, IMG submission 184748) | Pelagic Microbial community sample from North Sea - COGITO 998_met_04 (SPAdes) (version 2) | ecosystem: Environmental > Aquatic > Marine > Neritic zone/Coastal water | place: Helgoland, sampling... | reverse complement strand
ACTGAACAAGCCACAATTGACGCGCGACATAGAGGAATTGCAAGAGACGTTGGCGTTGACCAAGAAGGCCGTGAGCATCAAACAAGTGCGGACCTGCGGAGCCAACACCGATGGCGATGGCGTCGCCATCAAGATCAAGAAGTCGACCGGGTCCAAAAAAAGGAAATTCCCGGCCGAGACCGGGGTCAAGCAGGCGGTGGAATGGCAAGAAAAGCCGATGACGACGGAACAGCGAACACAATTGGGAACGTTCGTCCGGCTACTCTTTCCCCACTACAAGGAGGAAGTGGACGCGGGGATGCTGTCCTGTCCTCCGGGAGAGAAGATTTACCGCCTCACCCTCACAGGGAACGGTCGCACGCGGTGCTTGAACAAACCACTGGTGAATGGCGAAATCGTGCCGCATGCCGAGGGCAACCCGACGTACATCATCCTCACCGAGCACGGGTTTACGCAACGCTGCCGGTCACCGAACGCAGCCAGCGAGTGCCAGAGTAAGGAGAAATGCCTCAAGTTTAAAAGCGACCAGCGGGGGTGGTATCGTCACGATCTGACGGAACGGAGGCTCGGGGCAAAATTGGTGATGTGGTTGTACCCGGGCGCCACCCAAATGTCGAAATTTGACCGCGTGTTTGAAGATTACCAGCCCGAGTACCAAGCACCGGTTGCGAACCCGGGGTTTCGGCGGAAACCAAAGCGAATACCTCGTTCAATTTAAAAAAAACATAATCTTGGTGCCCAAAAAAAAACACACCTTTCCCAACATCTTTCAGTATGTCTGTTTGTGCGACCAATCCACCTGGTAACTACCCCCCCGTCCACTGGGGCCGCGTAAAGTGGTACGATGCCAAGAAGCAGTTCGGCTTCATCTCCGGCCTCGACGGCAGCGAAGATTTGTTCGTGCATTTCACGGAACTCTCCTCTCGGAAAGGGCACCCGGCCGTGTTGTACACAGGGGAGTACGTCGAGTACCGCGTCTTGGACGCGAACGATCAATCGCAGCAAGCCAAAGCCATCAACGTCACCGGGATTGGTGGCGGGCCGTTGCTCTGTCACAACGGCAAGATCTCGTTTCAGGAGTACTACCGACCCGCCTTCAAGGAAGAAGAAGAGGACAAAGATGCTCCCGTGGCTTTGTCCGTATAAGTAAGTTAAAGATTTTATCATTATATTATTTTTTTTTACCCTAACCCCACCCTCGGGCTTTCAATTTGGGAAACCGATCGTGAATGAACTTCAGCGCACGGCGTTGCCGGAGTTGGGCGTCTTCGACCAGGCGCGGGGTTGATTGTCCTTTGCGTACCGCGAGGTTGGCGTACGCGAGGCTTTCCGAGGCATCCATGAGGGCGACCAGGACGTTTTTGTCTTGATCGCTTTTCGCGAGGGCATTACGACTCTCGGCGACCAGGTCGATGGCGGGGATCAAGGACGTCCGCCCCGTCCACAAGGACAAGAGGCTGAGGACGGCCACCCCCCCCACCACGCCGCACCAGACTTGTGTTTCGGGATGCATATTCTCAAGACGAACAAGTTGCGCGCGGTGAGTGAACTGTTTTCTTTTTCTCCGTGGGGCAACAAAATAAATAAATTGCACAAAACACAAACACATGGCCTCCGGATACACCAAGTCTCAGTTTGGGGGGAAAGACCAGAACGCGTGCACACCACCAAATGTCTTGCGGAAATTGGAAAGCCTCTTTAATTCCGGACGGCCCATGTTCGACCCGTGCCCGAAAGACCCAAGGAGCGACGGCCTGGTCGAGGAGTGGCCTGCCGAGTGCAGTACCTGCTATGTGAACCCGCCGTACAACAATATTCCGGCCTGGGTGGAGAAAGTCCTCGTCCAGCGAAAGAAACGAAAGCGGGTCGTCATGCTCATCCCTGCCCGGTGCGACGTGAACTGGTGGCACGACTTGATCTTGCCCCACGCGTCCTCGATTCATTTCATCCGCCAAGGCATCCGCTTTGTCGGCTACAAGCGGAAGTGTCCGTTTCCCGTCTGCGTCGTCGTGTTCGACGCGCGGGACGGGGACGCGCCATGCTACTCGCGCCTGGAGACCGGGTCCCTCGACTTTTACAGCGAGGAAAAGGCGGTGAAAGAGGCGTACGATTGATTGGCATTTATTTTGTTGTGTGTAAAAAAACAATACAAAACAATACAATGACACTCCTATCACAATGCAACGGAAAAAAGGGGGAGTACGGAAGAGAATGGTTTCACAATACGTGCAAAATACAAGATAGATACAAGACGATCGATGATAAACCGGGTGAAGTGTTTACGTGTACTTTTAATGCTGAGTATACATGGTGGCATGGCAACAATAAATGGAGTTGGCAACATCCTGGCATTGGTTTCAACAACAAACTTTGCAGAGAACATCTGAAGGGCAACACGGGTTTTGGGTCTCCGACGACGAGGTGATCATCATGACGCGACCGTTTCGTCGTCGATCATCGTCGCATCGATGCTGTCGCAGAGCAACTGCAACTTGGCGACCATCACCGAATCGCCCTCGTACGTAATTTTCAAGTTCAAGAGCCCGGTCTTCGCGCCCGACATCTCCGCGCGCAATTGTCTTATCGGTGTTATATCGGCGTTGTTGGCAGTGGTTTGCATGGCTTGCAACGTCGCGATGGCGCGATGAACGATTTTCGTCAATACGATCATGTTGTTCTCGCGCGCTTCCCCGAAGAGCCACCGCCACAGCGGTTGGAATTTTCCTTCCGGCTCGATGCGAATCCCGCGGGTCGTACTGAAGCGTTCGTGTTGCCGAATCATGGACATAATCTTCAACTGGGTCAGCAATTCCGTCAGGCCGACATGTTGTTCCATTCCTATGGTTGTTTTTTTCTGGTCGGAGGAAAATTATGGTCGGTCAAACGCCGCGCACATTTCTCACCCCCCTCAAAAAAAAAACGATGAATGTGCGACCGAAACAGTTGAGCCGGGAGGAATTGGCACGCTTGGCGTCCGATCCAGACAACGTCGTCTACGAATACACGCACACGCAAGTCGAGGAGCCGATGGACATGGACCGTGTCGAACAATGCACACGGGACGTGTTCCTGTTCCGCGCTCGGTACGCACAAGAGCACGCCTCGTACGAGGAAGAGGCCGCGCGGGCATGGATTCTTGAAGAAGCCGCGTCGCCCGAGTTGAAACAGTTCTGCTCTTTCACGCACCACCCGATCTTTCAGCATTTGACGCGGAAAAACGCAGGCAGCCAAGACTTGAAGAAGGTCTTGGGAATGATCGACGTCAAACGTGCAGAGTTGGCCGGTGTCCCCGCCGAGAAATTAGCCGCCGACTTCCAGTCAAAGGTGGTGGCGCACACCAGGCACCACTCGTCGTCGTCCTTGAAGAGGGCCGATCTCAAATGATTCGGGGCCCGGTACAAGAACAAGGCTGCCTGTTCATGCATGATGTTTTCTTTTTTCTCTCGGAAAATAAATCTAATATATGACGAAATCGAAATCCTCCAAACATTGCTTTGTCTGTGACAAAAAACTGTCGCTCGTCGACCGGGCCCTCGTGTGCAAATGTGCGCGTCGGTTCTGTCCGCGCCACCGTGCCTACACGGAGCATGCGTGTGTCGCTCGTGATCCCGAGACGCCGCCACCCACCGCGACATTCGCCAAGGTCGTCCATATTTAATGTTCAAATGTTATTTTGAACCCTTGTATAACTTTTCTTTGGCGTGAACGTCATGGAAATAATAGGTCGCGCTCAAAGCATGATCGCTATGCGATGCCATCTTTAACCCCCCCTGCCGTAACACATGATTCGTGCAAAACATAATGTTCTTCATTTCTTCGTCTAAGTGTGGAAACCGATTCCATTTTTCTCCATACGTTCCATGACAGTGTTTGAACGATAGGTCAACGTTTGCGCCACCTACGCGCGTTGTATATTGCTCAAATATTCCACACGTTTCGGTTGCCGATTTTTTTTTGGTAAACTCAGCGCATGTAAGCGTTTTAGATGCATCCTTGGCATCGATATGTAGATCCACATCGCTGTGTTCATGGGCTGTCTCTCGAGCAACGCTTCCGACGATTTTATATTGGACGCCGTTTTTCTCGAGGCACGATAACAATGGCTTTACATCCTTTCGAAGTTGGTTGGAAAATTGTTTTCTTTTTTCCATTGGTTGGTTTTTCATGCACTTGTGAAATGATGTAAGAGTATTCATAGTGTTTTAATTGTGTTTAACTAAGGTTCAACATTTTTTTTTTGTGTGGTTCGTAGTGGCCGAGTCGGGAAGGGGACCACAGGGGCTTTGAAAAGGTGCCAACAATACTTGGTTCGACATTTTTTTGTGGGTCTTTGTTCACAACCCGACGTAGTGGCCGAGTTCGACGCCGAGCACGGCAAAGTAGGCGTCGAAGGTGGTGGGATCGGTGGCTCGGACAATGTCGAGACCGGTCTCGATCTCCGCCGTCAGGAGCCCCGCGTTTCGGAGTTTGTCCAGGGCAAAGGCGGCGTACGTGACCGGCGAGTCGAGGCCCTCCAGTTGATTGAAGAACGCGGCCAGCGCCTCGACGGTCTGGCATTCGCACATAGTCGTGTTGGTCATGTCGGTGGTTTTTTTTTTCTAGTCGCCCGCCAAGAAAAGGAAGAAACGGTGAACGCACGCACGCACACACAAGATCATGACGGAGCGATTGGAGAAGCAAATCAGAGACAATTATTTGCGCGCCATGGACAGTTTACTGGAGCAGAGTTTGATCGACAAGGACTTCGACTGGGTCGTGCGACTGTACGACGAACTCCGCCGCCGGATTGCCCAACAGATCCCCACTCGAGTGGATCTCCACCAGGAGATTGCCGAGAACATGGACGTGGACATTTTTCGGCAGTGTTTGGAGCACGGGGCGTTCTCCGGGGAGGACCTGCACCGCCTGATCGCGTACGTCTTCTCGTGGTTCGAACGGCTGCAAGCGCCGGCCCGCGACCGGGAGACGGCGGCGAAGAAGGCCGAGGTGCTGGCGGCGATGTCCTCCGGGCGCACGTTTGGCCAGATCGTGCCGCTGTTCCTGCGGACATGCCATACCATTCTCGATCATATCGAGGCGGACGCGGCCGCGTTCCGGGCGAGAGGTCGTTCATCCGCAGAAAAAACTAATGGACTGGGTTGAAAAAAAAGAACCCGTCGTTTTCATACATCATATCATGCCGGCAACCCTCTACCACGCGGCCGAGCCGCTCACATTCGACGCCAGCAGCGTCCGCAAGAATAAGAACGGGCGGACCGCGTCGGCCTTTTTCACAAGCAAACACACGAAAGTGCAATTAGGAGACTTCGACGACGACGAGCCCTGGACGGTCAAGGCGTTGTTGACGGAGGAGCAAGGCGGGGGCCAGAAGGGCATTCGCTTGGAAGCCGAGCGAGGGAGCCCCGCGCTGCGATGGTTCAAAGACATGGAATGCGCGCTCATTCACGAGGCGCAGAAGAACAGCCCGGCGCTGTTCAAGCAGCGCCTGGAAACGTTCGAGGTGCAAGACCTCTACCAGTCGGTCCGCGCTCGCACGAGCATCGACATGCGATTGGCGGAGAACGTCAAGGTGTACCTGTTTGACGAATCCAAGCCGACGCAGATCGATTTTGCCGACGTCAAGGTGGACGTGCTGTGTATTCCCATTGTGCAACTGGTGGGCGTGTGGATCGACGACGGCTTTGGTTTGGTGGTCAAAGTCACCGATTTGATGTGCTTCGAACAGGAGGACGATGACGACGAAGAGGCGGGCCCGCCCCCCGCGGAATTATTCGCCCACGCCGCGTCGGTGGACTTGCACAAGGCCGAATGGGGCACCTCTGGCGCCGATTCGCCCGTCGAAAGCATGTGGGGCGCCAGCCTGTACCCGAAAAAAATGAAGATCACCAAACGTTGATTCATTGCAAGAGATGGACAATGCCTTTCTCGGGAATGCCGGCCTGCAGACCCGTTTTTTCGCCGGCCTTACTGAATTGCACAAAGGTTGGGAATGCGTTCGCGCCGTATTTCTGCATGATGGTACGACCGAAAGGGGTGTCCCCATCGACGAACATGAGGCGCCCCGTCTCCCGGGCCACACGAGCAGCGTCCGGTTTGACGCTTTGGCAGTAACCACACCAGGGCGCGTGCAGCATCAAAAGTTTCGTGGATTCCTGCTTCAGAAAAACGTCCATTTGTGCTTGGCTCGTGATCGAGTACTTGGTGTCGTCGACAGCAGGGGCGTACCACCAGTATAGGAACAGCACGGCGACAGCAGCGAGGAAGATTTTATTCATGGTCTTTTTCATACAGGATTCAAAAAAAATATGTCAACTACCTATCATATTTACAGTAGTATTCATTGTACGCACACTATTTTGATTTGTTTACGCGCGAAACCACAAACTCAAATACATATAATAATAATTGGCGGGAATGGCACCGTGCTGTATATTTTTTTTGTTGTTGTTGGTGGTGGGACATGGCCACGTTGCTTTTCCACTGTTTTTATTCCCTCTATCGACAGAAAAGACCCGAGATTCTCCTCCTGAACGGGTGGCAGAATGGAGGAGCAGAATGCAGAAGGGAGTCGAGCAAACCACTACGAGACGGTCCGGAGATTGGCACAGACCCAGGTGGACGACGACTCGGGAAATGCCCGACGTCTTTTCCGCGCGCTCGTCGGGCTCATCCTCGAGCCCGAAGCACCCGAGGAGGTTTTAGATTTGTACGACGATGCTCCACCCGACAGGCCTGTCCAGGAAGATGTGAAATATTATCGTTTTATACCGACGAGTCCAAACGAGACTCTAACCGACCAAAATGCGATTGACGCATCCATTGCTGATATGAGAGGACTCTTGGATGTCATGAAGCGGCGGATGGATTTTTGCGGGCTGGACGAGAACGTGCGTGACCGCGCATTTGTGGATGGAATGGACATTGAATTTGCCGACAACCAACGGGACTTCTCAGAAGAAGACGAGCGACGGTGGGAAGCCAATTTGGAGTTGTTCGAGCCGATGAAAACGTATCAACGCATGCGGGAACGACTGGAAGGATGCATCCAACTCGTGACATTGTCCCTGCACGACTACCACGTCCATAAAAACGACCATTTAGGGGCCGAAGACGCCTTTCGTTACACCCCTGTCGAGAACAACACTGGGGAAATGGTCATCACTCGGGAGGCACAAAACGCATTGTACTTGAAGAATTTGCAGATCTCCGGCGAGGAAATTCACTGCGTTCAAACGATGAAAGCCGAGGAGCCTGTGAAGAATGTTCTTGGCCAGTACCTCTGCAAGGTATGCCACAAGCCACAAGACCAGCACGGCACGGGGCTGCAGGACCACGCGTTCGTGTTTACGATGACACCGCAGACGACTGTCGACGGCCAGGAAACAGCGGTGAGCCAAATGTCCTACGGACCATGCTGCAACCCTGATATGTCGGAACAGACGATTGAGGATTTTATCTACGAATCCTTTCGCACCCCCAGTAAGTTTGACCGTTACCTGAACGCGTCGACGGTAGAGCGAGCGACCAAAAACATGCTCAGTGACAAGTTCAATCCGGTGGGGAAACGAGTGATTCGCACCAACGTGCTGTTCACGTGTCAAAACGGTATCGTCCACATCGAACAGTACGCTGGGTCCTGGTTGCCGACGTTCACGCCCTTCCCCCAATATTGCGCCTGCCATACCATGCCCCGATCGGTGCGCACATTTTTCCCGTGCCGCTGCGCACACGTCCACGAACGTCTTCGAGCAAAGGTGGTGCAGAAATCGTTCCCCCACATTCACATTCCGTGCGAGGAGTGGTTGCGGACGCTGCTCGGGGCTCCTCTGCACGAAGACTTCGTCACGTCGGACGAGGAGTGGGCAGAGTGGTACGATGGTGGAGGGAGGCAGCCCTTCGAACATCTCACACGGTACCGAATACCGACCGTCGTGGACGGCCACTACGTATGCCGCGCCTGTGGGGACACCATGCGGGCGTGCACCTGCGAGGGGGGCTTTTCTCCACGAATGGAGGCCGGGTGCGTGCACTGTGGTCAGGTGCAGGAGCAGTGTACGTGCCGGGACTTTTGCCCGTTCAAACTGGACCGACACAAAGCCGCCATGTCCTGCCTGGGGACAAAAACCTTATGGACGAAGAAAATCTTCGTCGACCAAGGTATCGACCCCGATACGATGCTGTTCTGGGCCAGCCTCTGGTTTGGTCGCTCGCAATTTAAGGTCAATACGCATGATCATTGGAGCATCGCACTGAACATTTACGGGCGTGCAGAGACGGGGAAAGGGGTGCTGGGGGATTTGCTGAAAGAACTGTTCGAGAAATCGTCCAAAGATCTCCTCGTCATTACGACCAGCGATCAGGAGAAATTTGCGGGGGGCAACATGTTCCATGCCGATGGCTCCATGGCCCGCATCGGGCTGTGCTTGGATTCCAACCCGGACCGAATGGTCGATCGCGCCACGTTTTGTTCGATGACGGCTGGGGAGGCTGTGACGGTCCCGGTGAAAGGCGAGAAAGTCATCCGATGCCCGGAGTACATCACCAATTTGGCGTACTGCTCCAACCCACCGATTTATCAGAACAATGATCATTCGGGCTCCTTGAACCGCCGTGTGGTGTACCTGCGCTTTACTAAAGGAATTCAGCGTAACGACAACCTCGTGAGCGCCGCCAAACAAGAAATTCTCTACGTCTTGATGGCGTCGTTGCTAGAGTATTTCCACCACACGGATCCGGAGACGCACAACGGTCGAACGTTCTGGCAGTTTTGCCCGGAGTATTTCAAGGCACAGCGTCGACACGTGCGTTTTGACGTCGACCCAGTGGCGCGCTTCCTCCTCAACGAGATCGACAAAGGCGACGCCAATTGTGGAATGATCTTTCACCCAGACGCCTCCATGTCCTGGCGCGACTTTGCGCAAAAGATCACCGAGTATGTCAAGACGCTCGAGAACGAGACGTTGCGACACTTTAATAGCCGTTCCTCGACAGACGCGGAGGAGACGCTCAGCAAGATGGGCATCACGGTCGAGAATGGTCAGGTCTACGGTGTCACACCGAGACGGTACGACGACGACGACCTGCCCAGCACGCCGCCGAACATCTACGGCGACACCTCTGCCCCGACGACGACTCGACCGAACAAACGCGCCCGCTCCAACGAGGACGGCGACGCGAGGAGGGACATGACCCCGGCCGACATCCTATCGGCCCTTCACCAAACCCGGGATCGTTTCAGTCAACGTGAGGTTGAAGAGTTGCGCGCCATGCTAGCACAGATGGACACCGACGACGATCCCTACGGGGGAGGGTATTAAAAGTAAAAAAAATCATAATTAAAAAAAAAAATATACTTTGAAACAACGTAGTATCCTATTTATTTCTTTTTCGGTTTCTTCGATTTTCTTTTCGATCTTTTCGATTTCTTTCGATACCCACAGTACTCTTGTCCGGTCCGGGGACCCGATTGGTATCTGCGAATGGCCTTGCCCTTCGCTTCACAGGCAGACTTAACAACATCTTCACGAACGCACATCACTTGGCCTGCATATTTTTCAAAGTCCACCGGCTTTACCGGCTTTAAACTGTATTTTGGGTAGGCCGGTCCGGGCGCCGCTCGCGGACCAGATCTGGCCCCGCCGCGGATAGATCTCTTCCCAGATTTATTTCTTTTAGATTTCTTCCCAGATTTATTTCTTCCAGATTTCTTCTTTCCAGATTTCTTTCCTTTCTTTACGTCCGCGGCAATTCGCTTGGCCTCCGTAAAAGTATATGGACCCGACTGCTCTCTTGCTGTTGTCCTCACCCACCATCCAAAATCGTCTCCTTCCTCTGGCCAGTGAGTTACTGACCCAATTTCCTTATCGCTGTCGAAAGACACGAATCGACCCTTAGCGTCTCTGTTTATACTTCGACATGCGTCCCTTGTTTCGTTTGTGCATGCCCGTTTCCACTTATTCCATTTTTCTGCAAACTCTTCATCGTCTTCCATTCTTTCATCATACTTGGCGTCGGCTACATCGGCGCGTTTCGTCGACACAATCCTTCTTTTCCTCTCTTCACCTCCGTCATCTCCTGGTTGTCGTCGTTGTGGCCGGACATCGTCCGGAGTCCTCTTGGATCGGCGGCGACTCGCTCCGACCGGTTTTCCGAAATAGGCTCGTCCTTCATACATTTGTCGGTTCGCGCGGGCAGGATTTACTGCGTCCGCGTCGAAGCGTGCATGGACTCTTTTGCTGCGGTACCCGTCTGGGCAGTCTACACCTCTACTTTTGGGTAGATATTTTGGTCCGGATCGTCGTGGCATTCTTTGTGTGTTTTTTTTCTATTGCCATTATTTTTTCCATTCCGTTGACGATCGGCTTCGTTCAGTCAGCGACTTGATTTCTTCGCCCCAAGAAAGAAAGATATGTTTGTCATCAAAAGGAACAACGACCACGAACCCGTGGATTTTGGAAAGATTGAACAGCGCATACGGTGCCATGCGAACGATCTCTTGGGCGTCGACCCCTCCACGCTGGCGCAGAAAGTCATCTCGAGCATGAAGCAAGGCATGCACACGCAAGAGATCGACGAACTGTGCGGGCGGATTGCCGCGGGCAAAGGCATCTACCACCCCGACAACCTCGTCCTCGCGGCGCGGATCGAAGTCTCCTCGCTGCACAAGACCACGGAAGGGAACGTGGTCGCGTTGTGGGAACGGATGGCGGCCCATACCCCGGCCCCGCTCATCGACCCGCAGTTCCTGCCATTCGTGAAGACCCATCACACGGCGTTGCAGCACGCCTTGGACGACGGGAAGAGCGATTTCGACATCTCCTACTTTGGGCTGAAGACGTTGATGAAGAGTTACTTGCTCACGGCGCACGGCGGAGAACTCTTGGAGCGGCCGTGCATGCTCTTCCTACGGGTCGCCGTCCAACTCCACGCGCCCGACATCGACAAGGTCCTCGAGTGCTACGGCATGCTCTCGCGCCGGGAGATCATGCACGCGACGCCGACGCTGTTCAACGCCGCCTCGTTGCGCCCCCAACTCAGTTCCTGCTTTCTCTTGGCGATGCAATCGGACAGCATCGACGGCATTTTCGACACGTTGAAACAGTGCGCCCGCATCAGTAAATACGCCGGGGGGATCGGGGTGGCCATATCCAACATCCGAGGGAACGGGTCGTACATCAAATCCACCGGCGGCACCTCGAACGGGATTCTGCCGATGTTACGAATGTACAACAACACAGCACGGTACGTGGACCAGACGGGGCGTCGCAAAGGTTCCTTCGCCATGTACCTGGAACCGTGGCACGTCGACGTGATCAGTTTCCTCGAGGCCAAACTGCCGCACGGGAACGTCAACGCCCGCGCGCACGACCTGTTTTACGGCCTGTGGGTGTGCGACCTGTTCATGCAGCGGGTCCAGGACGACCATGACTGGAGCCTGTTCTGCCCGAACGACCTGCCCGAGCCGTTAGACGAAGTG
>Ga0209533_1004927_pt1 | contig 11477 bp, 13 predicted proteins | sample COG_04_FD_184748 | JGI IMG/M metagenome (GOLD analysis project Ga0209533, IMG submission 184748) | Pelagic Microbial community sample from North Sea - COGITO 998_met_04 (SPAdes) (version 2) | ecosystem: Environmental > Aquatic > Marine > Neritic zone/Coastal water | place: Helgoland, sampling... | reverse complement strand
TACCGAAATTACGGCCATTTCGCCGGTCCCTCTTACCGACCTGGGGCTTTCCACGGTTGATTCCTGGCGCGAGTTAAAGCGACATAATGGGACAGTGATGGGGTTTAATGTAAAGAAGGCAAGCATCGCAGCACGCCTAAGAGCCTGCGTCAGACTTTTATGCTACCTCAGCAAGGCGTCGGCGATTGTCGGTGTTAGTTTGCTTGCATGAACGCAAAGGTTAATCCCTACGATAGTATCGCAGCTTTGAATCATGCGATTAGACACGACCCTGTATCCGACGACTTGATTGACACGATAGAGGGTCACCTGGCGGATCTAAGAGAGATGTACAAGCGAGACCGACACGCTTTTTCAGAAAGAGACATTGATCATCTGCGGAATGTGACTATGCTTCAAAGAGGCTTGATACGCCTTGAAGGTCATCGCAGCAGAAGATACTTGATTGCTAAAGAGTACCGGTATATCGCTACAAGCATACACAGCGAAGTTAACGAATTATCCTTGCTTGAAGATGAAACATTCGCAGAAATAAAGGTTCAGCTCACTGAGCTTGTTTCAGATGTTCGCAACGCTATTTCAGATGCAACCTAACATGAAGTTGAGCACTACAAGCAACCTGTCATCAATTGGAGAGTAGCAGCATAAGAATAACCACAATATTGGCACCGCTTTTTCTGGTTGCGGGTTTAGTTGAGCCGAAGGTTCAGATTGATGCGGATGAAGATGTTGCTTAGAGGTTGATACAGCTACTAATCGCACGCCAACTTAAGCGCACCTGTTTCGACAGGCAGTACTGTCAACTGATACTTGTCGAGCAAAGACTCCCAGCGTTTCGCGTACGTACATTGATCAATCGACGGCATCCACTGATCCGGCCCCTTGGCCCCTTTGCTGCGGTTCGCAGATGATGAGGTGGCAAGCAGATTGTCGGGATCATTGGCGAATGCACGCTTCTGGTCGACAGACCACCTATCACCTCCGTGGCCGTGTGCCCACTTGAGGGGAATTATGTGATCAATATCGAGCTTTCGCGCGTTGGTCAACGTTCCGCGGGTGTATGGCAGACGCCACAGACCGCTGCTCACACTGCACTCTCTGCCTGCACTGAACATTACGGGCTGAAGGCTATCCCGAATCAGTATCTCCGCCCGCGTGTCCTGACAGTCACCATCCGCGTCAATCCAACCGCCCCAGTCGTCTCGGTTGTATATGAATGGGGTCGGGGTAAAATTTACAAATGGCTTACCGCTCATTGTGCGCCAGGTTGAGTTTGTGTCCTCGAATTCGCTTATCCCTTTGTTCGTAGTATGGGAAAAAATTCAAGCTAACCGATCCTTAAAGGTTGACCACTACAAAACGAGGCATTAAAACAAACAAGGCAGTTATAGTCGGACAAACAAGGATTCATCACAAAGAAGAGGAGGGCAGCGTATGCGTGAATGGCTCTGGCTGGCGATTATCCTTGGTATTGTTGGGGCATTTTTTGCCTATGACATGATCAAAAACCTGCAAACTGAGCGTAACGATGTTTCAATTTCAATCAATGATCGTGACGTTAAACCTGTATCATTATCCATAGCTGTGATTGGCGACACTCATCTAACTGAGCGCCGTGAGGCATTGGCAGCCTTCCGCGCGCTGCTGCTTGAAATTAAAGCCAGCAAGCCTGACCTTATAATTTTTGTCGGTGATTACATCACGCGCCCCAATCGAGTAGACAACATATCGAAACATCGCGAAGCGGTGATTAATTCACTCAAGTTAGTGGATCCTATTCCCCGGGCAGCTGTGCTTGGGAACTATGAAAGTTGGTCTGGCGCAGACAAATGGCTAGCTGAGTTTGAGCGACTTGGTGTTGATGTGCTGGAGAATGAGGTCACCATATTGGAGACTGCGAAAGGACCTGTTTGTATCCGCGGATTAGGTGATAAATTTACCAAGCGGTTCCGGTATGTCGATTATCCCACTGGCTGTAAGGAGCTTTCCAAACTGACTATTACGCATGATCCGGCTGGAGCGTTTGACCGCAGCGTAACAGGCCTGGTGATTGCTGGCCATACTCATTGCGGACAGGTTAGCTTGCCATATATTGGCCCCTTATGGGTGCCCTCTGACGCGCCGTCGTTGGCGCATTGTGGACTTTATCAAGACAGCATCAGGACTGTGTTCGTGACGAGTGGGGTAGGGACCAGCATCCTTCCTTTACGGTTTGGAACACAATCGCAGTGGGATTTTATAAGCTTGGAGAGTTTTGAGTGAGCAAACTAGTTCTGTATGTTAGTTTTATTTTTATGTCGTTATTTGTCTGCATGTTGCCAAATACGTTGTTAGCATCAGATTATGCAACGGGAAGAGAGGCCGCAATTTCAGGAAATTATGAGGAAGCCATTAAGATCTGGGAAAAATTAGTGCTAGAGGGTGATGTTCTAGCCGCATATTCTCTGGCACAGATATATCAAAATGGATTAGGTGTACTCAGAGATTATGAGAAAGCACGAACTTTGTTCCATGTAGCTGCCTTGCTTGGATATTCAGATGCACAATACTCGCTAGGAGCGCATTATTTGTCTTTGGCAGGTGCGAGTATGGATAATGAGATTAAATCTAATACAGCAATGGACATCGTCAAGGGTTATACGTGGCTTAGTATCGCTGCTAAGAATGGACATGCCGATGCGCCAGAACTACTCAATCAGTTAGAAACCAGACTTCCAACACAACTAGTTCTTGATGCGCAGGCTCATGCTAACACTTGCAAAGATAACCTGATTCAGTGCTAAGGATATCGACTAAGTGGTAAGAGAATGTCGGAGAATAGGAACGAGAATGGTTCAAAAATACCTGAATGCTTAGTAAAGGCCGCAATTAAATGAATTTTTTCAGGACTTTAGAGCGATGAGATTGAAAAAGACGTTCGAGCTTCTGCTGTTGACTACAGTCACACTCGCATCACTGTCTGCGACTGCGGGTATAGGTGACAAGTATATTTGCATTAGCTCTCAGTACATGGAAATAAAAAAAGATGGCGAAGTGAATAGGTACAGGCCAGTGAAATTCGAAATTCTGTGGGACTCGCCGAAAAACAGCACCGAAGAAATTTTATGGATACCAAGTCATCCAGAACTTATTATGTCGGAAGTAATGTACTTGATAGAAAAACAACCAGATCCTACTGAAAAAACTGGAGAATATTTTAGGTTTAATTTGCATCCTCTCCAAAACAGTAATATTAAAAACACTGGTGGCCTATGGACAAACGGAACAATGTATTTAACGTTTAGTGCAGCGTTAGTAGATTCAATAACTGCCGTAATCGCGAGCTGCACTAAACGTGCATCTTAAGTTTAAGGGTGTTCCAAATTTATGTAATTGACCTTTCCCCCTAAATTATAATCATGACGAAGATGAAATTTTGCGTTTACTCGCCTGGGATGGCGAGAGCACCGCAACCATGTTCGCCCGCATAGCTCACTTAACTATTTGCCACCTGTTGTGTTCGCACAGCAAGCAGCACAAAGTCGAAAATTCTCATCGAAGAGAGGGCACTTAAGATGGGGAAAGGTCGTCAGGAAAAAACGCAGTAGTACGCGTAGATTCAACACTAATACACATTAATCTCGTTCGATTTAATCATCACGATTGCCTTTTTTGGGGGAGCAGTCGGGCGTATCACGTCTTCTCAAAAAACCAAATAAGGTGATTTTGGTAACGAGATCGTGATCTGTATTAGGTTTTAGCGGGTTTGATCCAGGTGGCGCATGATGAGCAGTTGCGCTTTGCTTAACTCGGCCTGGGCGATCAGTGCCTGGTCGCGCCAGTAGTCCCGGTCTGCTTCGGCAATCGCGAGCTGGTCTTTGAGTGTGTTGATGGTCGTGGAGTACATCGTCTTTAGCTCCATTGGGTGAAAGTGGTGGGGGTGTTATCGGGGCAAAGATATACTCGGAATTAATGTCGACCCCATTCTTGACCCCACAAATCAGTAAATCTTATAAATTGTTGATTTATATAGTAATTTGGCGGAAGAGGCAGGAGTCGAACCCGACCAGCCACTTTAACAGCAGCTCAACGGCTTTGAAGGCCGCGCGCCCCACCGGGGACGACGCTCTTCCGAGACGGATGATACCAAATCTGGCGGCGATGGCTATGGGTGAATGCAGAAGCGCGGGTGTTTCTTGGGGTAGGTTGGTGATTTTAAGCGAAACTGCAGGGTGTGAGCGAAGGTCTTGAACCCGAGGGGCCTTTTTTGCACCGCCTTTTGGAGTATGCTGGAGGCGAGGGTTTTAGCCCAATACCACGCAATCATTTTAGAGACGCCCTATGAGCGAACACGCAAGCCCTAACCCCGATTCAGCGCCAATTGATGTGGATATTCCGGATCCCTACTCCTTGCCCCTGCATGAGATCAACGTGGCTCAACCGAGCATCTTCCAACAAGACGCTCAGTGGGATTACTTCAAGCGTCTACGTGAGGAAGATCCAGTACATTATTGTGCTGACAGTGGCTTTGGGCCTTATTGGTCGGTCACCAAGTTTCAGGATATCGTTAAGGTCGATACGGACTTTCATAGCTATTCCTCTGCACAGGGCATCACGATCGGTGGCCTGGGCGGCGTACCGACTCAACAGCCGGAAGATGGCGCGAGCGAGAAGAAACAGCAATGGGATGGCTTCGGTATGTTCATTGCCATGGACCCGCCGAAACATGACTTGCAGCGAGCCACGGTAGCATCGGCGGTTGCGCCGCCGAATCTGGCTGTGTTGGAAGGCACTATTCGAGAGCGGGCGGCGACGATTCTTGACAGCCTGCCGCGGGGTGAAGCTTTCAACTGGGTCGATCTGGTGTCGATTGAGCTGACCACCCAGATGCTGGCAACCTTATTTGATTTCCCCTTTGAAGATCGCCGAAAGCTGACGCGCTGGTCTGATATCGCAACGACACCCCCAGGGGTAGGGATCGTCGAGTCTGGCGAGCAGAAGCGGGCTGAGTTGATTGAATGCCTGCAATATTTTACGCAGTTATGGAACACCCGTGCCGCGGCACCGCCCCAAGCTGACCTGATTTCCATGCTGGCCCATGGTAAAGACACTAAAGACATGGGGCCTTTCGAGTTTCTTGGCAACTTACTACTGCTGATTGTTGGCGGAAACGACACCACTCGTAATTCCATCTCTGGCGGCGTGTTGTTCTTGAATCAGAACCCCAAGGAGTATGACAAATTGCGCGGCAATCTTGAGCTGATTCCGAATATGGTCTCAGAGATTATTCGCTATCAAACGCCGCTCGCCCATATGCGGCGAACGGCACTGGTTGACACTGAGTTGGGCGGTAAAAAGATTAAGGCAGGCGACAAACTGGTGATGTGGTATGTGTCGGGTAATCGTGACAGCGATGTGATACCGAACGCTGACGCGTTTTTGATCGACCGTACCAGGGCCCGTCATCATCTGTCATTTGGCTTTGGTATTCATCGCTGCATGGGTAATCGTTTGGCCGAAATGCAACTACGCATTCTTTGGGAAGAGATCAGTAAACGTTTCAGCAAGGTTGAGGTTGTCGCCGAACCCAAGCGAACCTACTCAACCTTCGTCAAAGGTTATACTGAACTGATGGTTAAGGTTCATGAATTGTAAGGTGGTCAAAGCTTTGAAGCCGAGTCGGTACTTTTGGATTGTTAGTTCCGACGGGTTGACTGGCAATCAACCTGGCGCGAACAACAGGGCTAAAATTCTGCCTTAGCTCAACACGACGGTCAGTCAAATAATTTCTGTTCAGCATGTTTGCTCGGTGGACTTTAGTTGTATTCAACAGGCTGCGGCAGTGCTGGCCGCGCACGGGCTATCTGGTATAGGCGTTATACGGATGGACAGGTGATGCTCGCCGTAACCCGCCACAGTTTTACGCGGGCGATCTAAATCGTAGATTGGGAGGCGCCAGTTGGATCTTTGCCATGGTTCGTATTTTGGAGAAACCCGCCAAGCTAAGTCGCAATTGATTGCCCATTAGTTAGGCTGCTAACCAATACCGAACGAATATATACTTGAGCTGTCAGCTATGTCAGCCTGCCTTCACTATAAATACGCTAGGTGAAGAGGCCATCATGACAGCTGACAAGATTCTTACGGCATTGCTATTAACTTTATTATTTTCCAGCCCAACTCTAGCAGCAGAAGTAAAATTTGGCGAACCTCTGGAAGTCTCTCTCAATGTCGCGTCAATCACGATGAATGACGATGGCATGAGTATTACCTACGAGGGCATTGCGGGGAAATACGGTCTGGTACACACAACCCACAACATGGTTAGCACAAATGCAGCGCACACCAAGGGGTACTTCACCGGCACAGTGCAAGCTATTGACGACTCGGGTCATTTAGAACAGGCAATGACTCTCGGCTTATGGTCCAGGTCTGGTACATCGCTCAAGGTGTATGGCTTTGATGACGATGATTCCGCGAGGATACTGCATATTTCTACCGTGAACTTAGCAACCAAAGTTTTCAACGCTAAAGTCTGGGAGCTAGACTAAGTCTAAGCACCGGCTGAGTGAAAACGATCATGTATCTTGCTGCAGTTGACCTTTTGCTACGGAAAGGGCTGTGCAGCGGTCCTACAACCTGGCGAAGGTGTTCAACTGGCTGATTTGGCTTGCCCTGATAAGCCAAACACTCATTGGAAACTGGCCTATTCCCACGTGTCCAGACGTCACCCCCCTCGGTTAAAGTCAGACATTACTGACCCGAGCTAACGGGCGATCACTGTGAGTCGCTGTAACGTGTTAATGAAAGTACTAGTTGTCGAGAACCATCCGATTGTCAGGGATGCGGTGAAAGCGGCGCTGCTGTCTATTGGCCTGTTTACAGAGGCGATAGGCTGTGGAAGCTTCGAAGCCGCCCAAGAAATTCTGCGACAGGATAAGGACTTCAGCTTAATCACCCTCGACCTTAACCTCGATGATACAATCGGCGCCCAAGGTGTCGTGGTTTTGCGAAGCTTGTATCCCGCTATACCGGTGGTGATATTTTCGGACGAGTCCACCATCGACGTTGCTGCGCAAGTCTACGATTGCGGAGCCCGCGGTTTTATCCTTAAGTCGTCTCCCGTGGAGATGGTGCTAAGCGCAATCGAGTTAATCATGCGCGGAGGCCTTTACATACCAGTGAATCTTGCGAAAAAGTTAAATTTCAATGCAAAATTTCTTGCCGTATGCCCAGAAGCACCTGCCCAATTCGGTTTGTCGCCTAAGCAGCATGCCGTGTTTATGCGCCTGCTTGATGGCATGCCGAACAAAGTTATTGCGGAACACCTTGGCATGGCTGAGGGGACCGTAAAAGCCCACTTGAATAGGGTTTATCAGGTGTTAAAAGTCAAAACCCGCAGCCAGGCCATCTTGATGGCCCGGGATCACCGAATCATCTAATTCACCAAGGGTAAACGGCAGCGCAAAGATGCTGCCGTGTTTGTCGATTGAGCATCGATGATGGCGGCAGGGGCCGCTGACCATTAATCTGCTGAATGCTCGCCTGGCTTAAAAACCGGTCACTCTTGGTTGTCGGCAGTGAACTCAAATAGTCTGGATTATCAGGCCCCACTAGGTCGACCCGGTGCCTGATGTCTAGGCGGCAATTAGCACTGGAGTCTAATCCTGCACCTCGTAGGCTATCGTTGAGTCATGACTACGAAACAGATACAGGAGCAATTGACTCAAGACGATATTGCCATCAGCTCGGTACTGACCCTGCAAAAACGCGTTCATGCCGTCAACTCGACCATCAATAAGACCCCAGCAGGTCGCATGGTTATCAATATACAGGTTGATCGTCGGTTGTGGATGGTAGCCAGGCAACAGATCGAGGTCGGCGCCGTCGATAATGAGATGGAAGGCCTCCTGGGTTTCAAAGTTGAACTGAAAGACCGCGTGGTCTCGCTGCAGAAAGCCCTGCCTGAAGCGTCCAGCAAGGAGCTTTTGCTTGGCCTGCAATTCCATAATCAATGTGTTAGTCGACATAAACAACCCAAGTTTTTCCGAAGTTTAACGTATATGTTTTGTGTTAGGATACCTCGGTTTTTCACCAAGTTGGAGTACGGGACGATTGGAATTTCTTAACGACTATGGCCTATTTCTGGCGAAGACGGTGACTTTGCTGATTGCAATGATAATCCTGCTAGTGATTCTCGTCAGTGTGGGGCACAAGCAGCGTCGGGTTGAGCGGGGCCATATCGAGGTCCGAAGCTTAAACGATGCCATCGAATCCGTCAGCTTCACGCTGAAAGACGCGGTACTTAATCCTGAAGCATTGAAGCAAGACATTAAGAATGAGAAGAAGCGCGCCAAGGCACTCCAGAAAAGTCAGAAACAGGCAGTCAAGACCGGTGAGGACGCCAAGCAACGTGTCTTTGTTATCGACTTTGAGGGTGATGTGCAGGCCAGTGCGGTGGATCAACTTCGAGAAGAGGTCACCGCCATATTGTCGATAGCAACCCCAGCTGATGAAGTGGTGGTAAGGCTTGAGAGCCCTGGCGGCATGGTGCATAGCTACGGGCTGGCGGCTTCTCAGCTGAGTCGAATCGTGAGCAAGGATATTCCGCTGACAGTTGCGGTAGATAAAGTGGCCGCGAGTGGCGGCTATATGATGGCTTGTATAGGGACTCACATTATCGCAGCACCCTTCGCCTTGCTAGGCTCGATTGGCGTGGTTGCACAAATCCCCAATTTCCACCGTCTGCTGAAGAGCAAGGACGTTGACGTGGAGATTTTGACTGCTGGCGAGCACAAGAGAACCTTGACGATGTTTGGCGAAAACACCGAAAAGGGTCGACAAAAATTTCTTGAAGAGCTCGAGGATGTCCATGTCTTGTTCAAGGAATTTATTGCTGAAAACCGCCCGGCGGTGAATATTGCCGAGGTTGCTACAGGCGAAGCTTGGTACGGCAAGCGGGCCCTTGAGCACAAACTGGTCGATGAGCTTAAAACCAGCGATGAATACATCGTGGATAAATGTCAGGCTGCTGACGTCTTCCAGGTGAAGTATGTTGAGGACCGAAATCGAGTCGAGCAACTGGTAGAACGTTTTACGGCCGTCCTGACACGCCTGAAGGGTGCCGAAGCCTTACGTAACCATGAGCCCTTTAGGTTCTAGTCGGTGGTGAGTTCACTCACCTTGGATCATTAATAATCATATCGATATGAAGAGAGTACCATGACTGAGTTCAACGCATTTTGGGTAGAAAAAACCGAGGCTGGCATGCAACAGCAGGTCATTCAACGCAACACAGCTGACTTGCCTGATGGCGAAGTGTTGATTCGAGTCCAATATTCGTCCGTTAATTATAAGGATGCCCTGTCTTCCAAGGGTATACCGGGGGTCACCAAGGATTATCCCCATACTCCAGGCATCGATGCGGCGGGTGTTGTGGTTGAATCCAGCATCGGAGATTTCACTGTTAATGACGAAGTCATCGTCATCGGCTATGACCTGGGTATGAATACCGCCGGTGGCTATGGTCAGTATATTCGCGTGCCAGCGGCCTGGGTTGTTAAGCTGCCGGTTGGCTTGACCGCGCGTGAGAGCATGGTCCTTGGTACTGCCGGCTTCACCGCCGCGCTGTGCGTCGCCAAACTAGAGCAAATGGGCGCGGTACCGGCAGATGGTCCGGTATTGGTCACTGGGGCCACGGGTGGTGTCGGATCGGTCGCGGTTGCATTGCTTAACAAACTCGGGTTTGAAGTGGTCGCCAGTTCTGGAAAAGCTGACAAGGCAGATTACTTAAAGTCTCTGGGCGCCACACAAGTGATCAGTCGGGATGAATTAAGTGCGGAGAATAAGCGACCGATGCTGGCGGAATCCTGGGCTCACGCAGTGGACACTGTCGGTGGCGAGATTCTCTCAAATGTAATCAAAAGCCTCAAGTATGGTGGTAGTGTCGCGATTTGTGGTTTGGTAGCTTCGCCAGCATTTACGACCACAGTGTTGCCCTTCATTTTGCGCAACGTCAATGTACTGGGTATTGATTCGGTACAATTGCCCCTGGCAACAAAGGCTGCGATCTGGCAGCGTCTGGCCACAGACTGGCACCTGGATAGCCTGGATGCTATGACCACTGAAATCGGCTTGTCAGATCTGCCGGCGGTGATTGATCAGATTTTCGCTGGCCAGGTGACAGGCAGAACCTTGGTTAATCTAGATAAGTAAGCGGCAATTGGTGGGCGTACGCCGGCTGCTGTGCAGTGCGACCTATCGGCGTTGCGTCGACGAAACCCGCGAGGCTGCGGGTTCTGCGCTTGTGGCACAAAGCGACGAAGCTAGTCACGGCGAAGGCGATCTGAGACCGCAATGGGTGTCGGGTAACGGAACACGACGATATAGGACGACAGCAGAAATGTGAGGATTGCCGTTGCCTGAATCAGGTGTGACGCATCCTCGCCAATCAACAGCTCGGCGCTGGCGATATAGGCAATGAGCAGCGAAAACTCGCTGATCTGACCAAGCCGAAAACCAATCTCCCAACTGTTGGTATTGGACTCGCTGCGGTTTCTCAGTAAACCGTGAAAGACGATGGGCTTAAGCACCAATACGAGTGTTGCCATCACCAATGCAGGTATGAGTACGTGGCTGAGCAAGCCCAACTGGAAGCCGGCGCCCAGCGAGAAAAAGAACATGACTAAAAAGAAATCCCGTAAAGGTCTTAGGTTAACCGCAATATATTGAGCAATGGGACTGGTCGCCACCGAAACCCCGGCGATAAATGCGCCAATCTCGTGGGACAACCCGGCAAAGGTTGCCAGCTCAGACAAGCCTAAACACCAGCCGATGGCCAGTAGAAAAACATATTCGAGAAAGGCATCAAATTTCGCCAACAGCTTGAGCAAAACGAAATTAACGAACACCCACGCGAAACCAATCAATAATGGTAAAGCGAGGCCAACTTTCAGTAATTTGTCGATACTACTGAATTCCAGGAAACCACCTGTAAGCACCAACAGGACGATGATTGCGATGACATCCTGAATCAGCAGTAAGCTGACAACCAGTTCGCCCGTACGTCGATGATGCAGAACCGTCGTCGGCAGTAGCTTGATACCGATAATAGTACTGGAAAACATCATGGCGACACCGATGATGAGGCTTTCTAATTGGGTATAACCGAACAGAAAGCCGACAGAGAATCCCACCGCAAAAAAAGCAGCGCAACTGGCTAAGCCAACGAGCAATGCGCTGCCCAGCATATTGCCAAGCTTCGACGGTTGCATATCGAGACCCAGTAAAAACAGCAAGAATATAATGCCGATTTTAGCGATGCTGCTAATCAGGGACGGATCAGAAATCAAAGAGGTACCAGACGGACCGAGAATTACACCGATGGCGATATAGGCCACCACCAGGGGCTGGCGGGTAAACAGCGCAAGCGTTGCCAGCACCGCCGCAGAGGTGAAAATTAGAAAAAATGAAAATAGGACGGGGTCGCTTGCCATAGG
>Ga0209533_1004916_pt1 | contig 11489 bp, 4 predicted proteins | sample COG_04_FD_184748 | JGI IMG/M metagenome (GOLD analysis project Ga0209533, IMG submission 184748) | Pelagic Microbial community sample from North Sea - COGITO 998_met_04 (SPAdes) (version 2) | ecosystem: Environmental > Aquatic > Marine > Neritic zone/Coastal water | place: Helgoland, sampling... | reverse complement strand
CCGGGGGGCCGTGGATCACGCCAGAGCTTTCGATGCAGGATCTCGTTTGGCGTGAGGTTCGGGTGCAGGGGCCTGTTGCCAATACGATCACGCTGCCGCAGCCACATGTAAATGGTGACTATTATCGCGATGTCGCAGTGCTGGCGTTTCCGACGCTTGCGGGTGACGCAAAAACGGTCGCGTCGTTGAACCCGAAAATCGCTTCGAATTTACCGGATACAGACTGGTCGCTTGCCATTGATGGCGATCCCGAGACCTTTGTTGAGCTGCCATCGAAAGCGCCTTCGGGGCATGGCGCCGTCTATGTTAGCTTCGAGTTCGAATCGCCAGTGCAAGTCAGTTCCTTGGTATTGCAATTTTTCGAGCAATGCAGCAATCGCAACGTGACGCTCTCCATCAGTCAGGATGGTCTGGCATGGCGTCCCATTGCCAACGCCTCGTCTCGTCGAGGACATGTGCCAGCAGGACGTGAAGAGTTGGTTGAGGGCTTCCACCTCCGTAAGAGCCGCTTCGTAAAACTTGAATTCACGGGGAGCCATTCGCGTGACGCGTCGAAGCTCTATGAGTTGAATTTTCAGTCGGCACGTTTGCGCAGCATCCATGCTAAAGCGGGGCGGGCCAGTGCGCGACCGGATCTGTCGAATCCATCTCAACAGCCGATTCCTCCAGTAGAGCAGATTGCATTGGATACGATCGTGGACCTAACCGAGCACTTGCAGGCCGATGGGCGTGTGACGTGCAAATTGCCTGCCGGCGACTGGACGATTCTGCGCCTAGGGCATACCTCCAAGGGCAATCACGTGGGGCCGGCGTCGGGTGCGGCGGCCGGTCTGGAAGTCGATAAGCTGAGCGTCGCAGCGATTGAGCATAACTTTAATGCGGGCATGCTAGGTAAATTGGTTGAGCGTCTCGGTGACTTGACGGGGGATGTGTATGGCTGCGTGAACATTGACAGTTGGGAGGCGGGGTGCCAGACATGGACCAAGGATTTTCCCGAAGAATTTGCACGGCTTCGTGGCTACGACTGCCGCAAATGGCTGATTGCGAGCACGGGGCGCATCGTAGGCAACATCGATTTGACCGAACGCTTTTTGTGGGACTACCGCCGGACCTTGGCGGATTTGTTGGTCGAAGGCTATTTCGGGACCTTGCGCAGATTGTGTAATGAACACGGTATCTTGTTGGAAGGCGAAGCGCCGGGCACGGGGATTCCGACCATTGCCGATGGCATTCAGTCGCTCGGGATGATGGACATTCCGCAAGGCGAGTTTTGGATCGGCGGCGATCCGCACCCCGATTTTCCAAACTGGAAAGGTGGTAATGATAATACCAAAGAGCCTGCGTCCGCGGCGCATGTCTATGGCAAAGAAATCGTATCCTGCGAGGCCTTCACCTCGTTTGGGCATCATGATGGATGGACGCAATATCCTTACCGCCTGAAGCCCATCGGGGATCGCCAGTTCTGCAAGGGGATGAACGAGATGGTGTTTCACCGCTATGCGCATCAGCCCGATGACCGCTTCCCGGGCATGTCCTTAGGGCAGTTCGGTTTAAATTTCGACCGGACGCTGACTTGGTGGAAGCCGGGGCGCGCATGGATCGATTATATCACGCGTAGCCAATACATGCTGCGCCAAGGCCGATTCTTCGCCGATGTCTGTTACTACTACGGAGAAGACTCGCCGAACAGTGCTTACTACTATTTCCCCAGCCAACTCGACCCACGACAGATGATGAAGCCGGTGTTGCCTGATGGCTACGACTATGACGTCTGCGATTGGACGACCTTTGCCACGATGTCCGTCGAAGATGGATTTGTGGTGCTCCCGAGTGGGATGCGTTATCGTTATTTGGTGCTCCCTGAAGGCGCGCGCTACACGCCGAGAGCCCTGGAGAAAGTGGCCGAACTCGTGCAGGCCGGGGCAACGGCGATCGGGCCGAAGCCGTCGCGTTCTCCGTCGCTCAACGATTATTTGAATGCGGATCAGCGCATTCAGCAGTTGGCCGCTGAACTCTGGCCGCAAGCAGAGGGTCTGGGCGAGCGCCGTGTCGGCAAGGGACGTGTGATCACGGGTAAAACATTTGAAATGATTTTGGCAGAGGATGCCTTAGCACCGGATTTTCGGGCGGAATCGATATTGGCAGACAGCGAAGTGCGCTACATTCACCGCACATTAGAAGCCGGTGAGATGTATTACATTTCGAATCAACAAGCACGCGTCGAGGAGTTGACGCTACAGTTTCGGGTGATGGGTATGACGCCTCAAGTGTGGGATCCTGCAACGGGTGCGAAGTCCGACCTGCTCATGTATCAAGATAATGGAGCTGTGACTTCGGTTGCTTTAAGAATGGCTCCGTATGATGCGCAGTTCATTGTTTTCCAGAAAAACGCTGTCGCAAGGCACGCGGTAACTGGGATTTTGAAAGACGGTGAGCCTGTTCGCAGTCTGACTCAGCCAACTGAAGCCTTACTAGAACTAAGTCCGTTCGTTCGCGCCGATGATGCGGGCGCAGCCGAACTCACCGTCTGGGAACCGGGCCAGTATACACTGAGCTACGATAACGGCCGCCGTGCAAATGGCGTGGTTGCAGACTTGCCTGCTCCGCAACTGGTGCAGGGGAGCTGGTTGGTTTCGTTCCCAGAGGAGCGCGGTGGGCCAGCAGGCGCTTTGACCTTTGACGCATTGGAGTCATGGACTGAGCGCGCAGAAGCGGATATCAAATATTTCTCAGGCACCGCCACCTATCGCAAATCGATTACTCTGGAGGCAGCGCACTTGAAAAAGAACCGCCGCGTTGTTTTGGATCTGGGAGCCGTCAACTATTTGGCCGAGGTCTTTGTGAATGGACAGTCGCTGGGTGTATTGTGGAAGGCTCCCTTCCGTGTAGATATCACCGATGCCGCAAAACTCGGCAATAATTCAGTCGAAGTGCGGGTTACTAATGTGTGGAAGAATCGCTTGATCGGCGATCTTCGTTTACCAGAGGAGGAGCGTATCACCTGGACCTATTATCCGTTTTATAAGGATGAGCCGGATGCAACGTTAATGGATTCGGGGCTTATAGGGCCGGTGCGTCTTCTGAGTTCAGAATCTATTTCATTCAAATAGAGAACTCTATTTCGGTGCGTCATTTCAAATTAGTCATCCTATCTTCGATCCTGTCGCTGGCTTGCTTCACTCAGGGAGCGAATCAATGGCGAGATGGTGGTGTTCGAAGGACAGTTGAAGCGCGATCCATGCCGAACGATACTTACTTTTAAAATAATAGGATGAAGATGAAATTTAAGATTATAGCGATTGTGTTGGGGATGTTTACATTGGCGTCCGTCCATGTTTTTGGAGGCACGTCTCTCAGTCCTGCCTCGTTGCGCAGTGAATACCACGTCAACCCAGTGGGGATGGATGTCACACAGCCTCGCTTGAGTTGGACGATTGCTGTTGGAGCCGATGAGCGTGGTGCACGCCAGGCGGCTTATCGCGTATTGGTGGCCAGTTCTTTAGAGGAGTTGGCAGCACATCGAGGCGACCTATGGGATACTCAGAAGGTGGATTCGGACCAAACCAATCAGCTGGTCTATGCGGGAACTCCACTGCAGTCGCAGATGCAATGCTTCTGGAAAGTAATGGTCTGGGACGAGGTTGGCAAAGCATCGGACTGGAGTGAGCCAGCAAGTTGGTCGATGGGGCTGTTGAACCCCGATGACTGGCAGGCAGGCTGGATCGGGCTAGATGAAGCGCCGAAGAACAAGCCAGAGTATCGTGCGGCACTAGATGGTAAAAACCCGAAGCTTGTGATTAAAAAGGCGATCTACGGCGTGCTGGACGATCCTGCCAAGCAGATGGATTTAAAAGCAATCGTGCAGAAGCATGTGGATGGTGGCGCGCTGCTGTTGACCCCCAGCAATGATTTTGCCGGTAAAGATCCCGCTTACGAAACTAAAAAGAAGCTGCAGTTGGAATATACGGTCGATGACCGGATGGTTAAAGCCATGGTGGATGAAAATAAGGAGCTGGATCTCTCGATCGGTCGCAAACGCAAAGAATATCTTCCCGCGCCTTATTTGCGCAAAGAGTTTCAGGTGCGTTCCGCAGTGAAACGGGCGGTGGTCTACGCCACCGCGCAAGGGGTCTTTGAACTCAATTTGAACGGCCAGCGGGTCGGCGATGAATACTTTATGCCCGGCTGGACGGATTACCGTAAACGGATCTACTACCGTGCCTATGATGTCACGAGCATGCTGGAAACTGGAGCCAATGCACTGGGCGCGATTCTTGGCGACGGTTGGTTTCGTGGTAATATCAGCTGCATCGATCAGAATAAGTATGGCACACGCCTTCGTTTTAAGGGGCAGTTGCACATCGAATATGCGGACGGGACATCTGAAGTGATCGCTTCCGATAATACGTGGAAGGGCGCGTACGGCCCGATCGTTGAGTCGGACATGCAGGACGGTGAGGTGTACGATGCGCGGCGTGAGATTCCGGGCTGGAATCGTTCGGGATTTAATGACTCCAACTGGTCACCGATCGTCACTGGTGCGGAGTCCAATGCGCTGCTTGAGGCATACCCTGGAGATCCGGTTCGCAACACGCTGGAGTTGCCGACACTTGAGTTGACGGAGCCAGAAGCTGGGAGCTATGTCTTCGACCTTGGGCAGAACTTTTCAGGTTGGATTCGTCTGAAGGTGAAGGGGCAGGCGGGCGATAAGGTCGTCATGCATTTCGCCGAGATGCTGAACGCCGACGGCACGGCCTATACCGCGAATCTTCGCAGCGCGCGCGCGGTTGATACTTACATTCTAAAGGGCGGCGCAGAAGAGGTTTGGGAGCCGCGATTTACCTTTCACGGATTTCGTTATGTGCAAATCAGCGGGCTGAGAGCTAAGCCCACACCGGATGCGGTCACTGGGATTGTGGTGCATTCGGATTCGCCCGTATCGGCTTCCTTTGAGTGTTCGAATCCGATGCTAAACCAGTTGCATAGCAACATCCTGTGGGGGCAGCGTTCCAACTACCTGGAAGTGCCAACCGATTGTCCGCAGCGTGACGAACGCTTGGGCTGGACTGGCGACACTCAGGTCTTCATCCGGACTGGTTGCTATAATCAGGACGTATCCGCGTTCTTTACCAAATGGATGGTCGACTTGATGGATACGCAAAATAAGCAAGGACTGTTTGGCAATCAGGCGCCGGTGTTTCATGGGCACGGTGCTGCGGCTTGGGCCTGTGCTGGGATTATTTCTCCGTGGACGATTTATAAGGTTTATGGCGATACCCGAATCATCGCAGATAATTACGATTCGATGGCCCGCTATCTTGAGGCCTGTGGTAAAGACGGTCTCGGTGGCAGAAAGCAGCACACCTGGGGAGACTGGTTGGCTCCGAGTGGTCGCCCACCCACAGCACTCATCTCAACCGCTTACTATGCGTATACCACCAGCTTGATGGCTGAAATGGCGGAGGCACTGGGCAAGAAAGAAGATGCCGCCAAATACAACCAACAGTTCGAAGCGATTCGCGGATATTTCCAGAAGACCTATGTGAAATCCGATGGCAAGATCGAGAGCGAACTGCAGACGGCCTATTGCATGGCTCTCAGTTTCGACCTACTCACAGACCAGCAACGCGACCAGGCGGAGGTGCATCTGGTGGAGCGGATTAAGGCGGACAACTATCATTTGTCGGTCGGCTTCCTCGGCATGCCTCTTCTATTGCCCACACTTACCGATATGGGCCGCAGCGATTTGGCGTATCGCCTGATTCAGAACACAACGTATCCATCCTGGGGATACTCGATTGAGCAGGGGGCGACCACCATCTGGGAGCGCTGGAACAGCTATTCCAAAAAAGACGGCTTCGGTGATGTGCGGATGAATTCGTTTAATCACTATTCGCTCGGCTCTTGCGGCGAGTGGATGTTCCGCAGTATGCTCGGCATCGACAGCGACGGCGCAGGCTTTAATAAAATCACAATGAAGCCTGAGCTGCCTGCCCTGAGCGGAGTCGAAGGGGGCGAGGGAATCACCTGGGCCAAAGGCCATTACGATTCCATCCACGGGCGTATTGGCAGTGATTGGAAACGCGAGAGTGATCAGTTTGACTGGACGATCCACGTGCCAACAAATACCACTGCCACCGTCTATGTGCCTGCAAAAGATGCGGCTTCGGTCAGCGAGTCAGGGAAGCGGGTTTCCCAAGTGGAAGGTGTGACATTCCTGCGCATGGAAGCGGGGCGGGCGGTGTTTGCAGTCGGTTCCGGTGACTATACGTTTCACTCCACGATCGGAAAGCAATGCTTAGCATCCTGGCTCGGAGCCGCTGAGAATGCTGGTAGTGATACGACGATTGTGATCCAACAGGCCCTTTACGGAGTGAGCGGTACGCCGGCAAAGCAGGTGGATGTGACGCACCAAATTCAGCAGGCGATTGTCTCCGGGGATTTCAGTGTCACCGTGAATAACGATCTGGCAGATCAGGATCCAGCACACGGAACTAAAAAAACACTCGAACTGAAATATACCTTGAATGGAACGCTGATCACACGGTCGCTGCCCGAAAATATCCGGTATGATTTAATCCGCAGCTCGAAACAGTAAGTCAGCTCGAAACAGAAGAACATGATGAAACGATTGATGAATCGAAAGGCAATTCTCACGCTCTTAGCTGTAATGGCTTTTGCGGGCAAAACAGCGGCGACTGAGCAACCGCCCAATATCGTGTTTATCCTGAGTGATGATCAAGCGTGGACGGACTATGGCTTTATGGGGCATGCAGACATCCAGACGACCCCCACGAAAAGAATGATTTGGCGTCAGCGCGGCCAGAGATGGTTGAGCGTCTGACCGCGCAGATTGAAGAATGGCACCAAGTAAAATAGGAATTTGGAAATGGGGAAATTGGAAATGAAAATAAATAAATGGTTTATATTCGCGATGATGTGTTTGTCGCTTTCTGCAATGACGGAAGCTGCCGATACAGTAGAGCAGGCGTGGCAGGCATCTTGGATCGGCGCGGCTGAGAAGTCCGCGTCACACACGTCGTCTCTTAAGGATTCTAAGTCTCCTATCGTGGTGATCCAAAAGGCGTTTTACGGAGAGAAGGGGAATCCGGCAAAGCAGTTGGATCTAACGAAAAAAGTTCAGCAAGCTGTGGCCTCTGGTAAGTATCGTGTGATCGCCAGCAACGGATTCGCCGGTCGAGATCCGGCTTTTGGACTCGTGAAGACCTTGGAGCTTGAGTTCACCGTTGACGGTAAAGTGACCCAAACGTCGCTGAAAGAAAATGCGCATTACGATCTTGTGAAGGGCATGCACCAAGAGTCGAAGCCCAAGGGCGTTAACCAGTGGAGTTGTTTTCGCAAAGTAGTGCATCTCGATCAGCTGCCTCGCCAGGCGGTGGCGCGGATTGCGGCGGATTCTAAATATTGGCTTTGGATCAATGGCGAATTGCTAGTTTTCGAGGGCCAGCTAAAACGTGGGCCAACGCCGAACGATACTTACTTTGATCGGGTAGATTTGACGAAACATTTGAAGAGAGGTGACAACACGATTGCGGTGCTACTCTGGTATTTCGGCAAACACGGGTTCAGCCATAAGAGCAGTGGCAAGGCTGGGCTGGTGTTCGATGCACAGGTGGATGGTCAACCTTTGCTGAGTGACAGCGACTGGCAGGCGATCATTCATCCAGCCTATGGTAACACGGGTGATCCGCACCCGAATTACCGTCTGCCAGAATCCAATATCCGATTTGATGCACAGAGCGATTTGCTTGGCTGGCAGAACCCAGGCTTCGACGATTCCTCATGGGCAGCGGCTGCCGAGTATGGGAGCGCGCCGTGTGCGCCGTGGAATGCGCTGATTGAGCGCCCGATTCCTCTGTGGAAGGACTTTGGTCTGAAAGACTATATGAACGCCGCCGAGCTGCCCAAGGTGTCGGATGGCAAGGTCATCAAAGCAAAGCTGCCCTACAATGCGCAGGTGACTCCGTATCTGAAAGTCGAAGGCCCCGCAGGGCAGTTGATTGATATCCGCATGGATAACTATCGAGGTGGCAAGGCGGTCAATGTGCGCGGTGAATATGTGACGCGCCAAGGTGTGCAGGTATACGAGAATCTGGGCTGGATGAATGGGCACGAGGTGCATTACACGATTCCAGCGGGCTTCAAAATCCTGCAACTCAAATACCGCGAAACGGGTTACAATACCGAGTTCACTGGCACCTTCGAGTGCGACGACGATTTCCTGAACCGCTATCGTAAGAAAGCGCTGCGCACGCTGTATATCACCATGCGCGATACCTACTTTGACTGTCCGGATCGCGAGCGTGCCCAGTGGTGGGGCGACATGGTCAATGAGATGGGCGAAGCATTCTATGCGCTCGATCCGCGCAGTGCTCATCTAGCCAAGAAGGGGATTCTCGAGTTGGCCAACTGGCAGAAGGGGAACGGCGCGATCTTCTCACCGGTGCCTGCGGGTAACTGGAACCGGGAGCTACCGATGCAGATGCTCAATTCAGTCGGTTACTACGGCTTCTGGACCTATTACCAATACACCGGCGACCTAGAAACGATCCGCGCAGTCTATCCCGCAGTGAAGCGGTATCTCTCGCTCTGGCAGTTGGGCGACGACGGGCTGGTTGTGCCACGTCGGGGCGACTGGCTTTGGGGGGACTGGGGACATAACAAGGATATGACTATACTTTTCAATGGCTGGTATTACCTCGCCCAGAAAGGGCAGTTGAATATGGCCAAGGCCGTCGGCGAAGTAGGGGATATTGCTGGTATCGAAGCGCGCATGCACAGCATCGATCGGAACTTCAATCAGACCTTTTGGAACGGCAAAGAATATCGTTCTCCTGGATACAAGGGGCAAACCGATGACCGTGTGCATGCCCTCGCCGTCATCTCCGGACTGGCCAAACCTGAACAATACGACGCCATTCGCCAAGTCTTTCAATCACAAGAACACAGCAGTCCCTATATGGAGAAATATGTGGGTGAAGCTCTGTATCAGATGCGCTTTGAGAACGACGCGATCGGACGGACCAAGAAACGCTTCAAGGAGATGACCGATCATCCTTACACGACTCTGTGGGAAGATTGGCGCATCGGTGGCAGTGGTGGGGGCACGATCAACCACGCCTGGTGTGGTGGTGCGTTGACGCTACTGTCGCAATACGGCGCCGGTGTGGCCCCGGTGACACCTGGCTACGCAACCTATCACGTGTTGCCGCAGATGGGGCCATTGAAAACCATCAAGACCACGGTCCCATCGGTAAAAGGAAACATCGATGTGGAACTGCGTAAGGAGGCGGATGCCTTCAGCTTGAAGTTGAATTCGCCAGCAAACACGACGGCCATTGTCGGCATTCCTAAACGCGACGGTGTCACGATCGCTCTGATTCAGGCAAACGGAAAAACAGTATGGAAAAACGGTCAGCCCAAGAAGATGCTTCGCGGCCTGAGCTTTGTGGAGGCGGGCGAGCATACCATTAAATTTTCAGTTCAGCCCGGCTGCTGGTCGTTCAACGTAAAATATTAGCATTATAAAAGGAGAAGCAAGAGTATGAAGAAGTTATTGATAATGATGATCCTCATGTGCCTAGGCAGTTGGTCTAGGGCTGATGTGACTAATTTACGATGCGAGTATCAGGTGGATTCCGAACGCGAGTGTTGTCCATCGACCTCGGAGAGCGAGCTACTGAAATCGCAGCACGCCGACCAATCCTATGCCTTTGGTGCGATTGCCGACTGTCAGTATTGCGATGTGGAGAGCACTGGCCTGCGGAGGTATGCCTTATCCAAAGAGAAGCTCGCTGACTGTGTCGCCGATTTTAACACGATGGACTTGGCCTTTGTCACGCATTTGGGAGATTTTATTGATCGAGACTTCGCGAGCTTTGATGTGGTGAATCCGATTTACAATCAGCTCAAGATGCCGAAATACCATGTCCTCGGGAATCACGATTTTTCGGTGGCAGATGAGCTCAAGCATGAGGTGCCTGCGAAGTTGGGGATGCCTGCCAACTATTATGATTATGAAATCAAGGGCTGGCGCTATGTGGTTCTGGACGGCAACGATGTCAGCTTTCATGCGCACCCGAAGGGGAGCCCCGAGGTGCAGGCCGCTGCGGACTATTACGAAAGCAAGCAAATCAAGTCTCCCAAATGGAATGGTGCCATTGGTGACGAGCAACTCGCCTGGTTAAAAGAGGTGCTGGAGAAAGCGGATGAAAATAGCGAAAAGGTTATCCTATTTTGTCACTTCCCCGTGTATCCAAAAAATGCTCACAACTTATGGAATGCTGAAGAGGTCATTGCCTTGCTCGAATCCTATGCCTGTGTGAAGGCCTATATTAACGGACACAATCATCATGGGAATTACGGGGTGAAGGAGGGTATCCACTATGTGACATTGAAGGGCATGGTTGATACCGAAACGACCTCGTATGCGGTGATTAAGCTGCACGCTGATACCATTGATATTGTTGGCTATGGGCGAGAGGAGAGCAGATCCTTGTCTATTAAGGGCAGCTCTGGAACTGCGCCGTGAGTCGAAGGCCCCATGTATCCCCATGGGAAATGGCCTGTGCATCGTGTGTTTACCCGACAGCCAATCAACTGTTTCGCCTGTATAGTTGAGGTGTTTTATGTTGTGGTTCGTTAATGTTAACATTCTTCTGGCACAGCTCTCTTTATAAAATCGAATCCAATGATGAATCGTCTTAATTTTTCCTCAATCTGCACAGTTCTTTCAGTGCTGTGTGTGTTGCCTACCGCGCTGACTTCGGCCGCAGCCGAGCGTCCTGCCAAGCCGCCTGTGGTGAGGCCCTCGAAACCAAATATTATTTTGATGCTCGCCGATGATCTCGGTTGGCAGGACGTGAAGTGCTATGACATCGACACACCCTCGCCGATGGAAACGCCGAACCTCGATGCTCTGGCGAAAAAGGGGGTGCTCTTTTGGCAAGCCTACTCGCCCGCTCCGACATGCGCGCCGTCGCGTGCTGCGATTTTGAGCGGAGATCATCCCGCTCGTGCGCAGATGACGCACGTTTCCGGTGGCAAGCCACCCCATGCGCATCATGACGGATGGTCGATCATGTCGCCCTGGTATAGTGTGCGCATGCCGGCGGAGACTGTGACGATTGCGGAAGCCCTCAAGGCGAATGGCTATACCACCGGACACAGCGGCAAGTGGCACGTTGCCATGCGTCATCACGGCTATCCGCAGCCGGAAGATCAGGGCTTCGACTACACGCGCCACAGCCGTGGGGTGCAGAGCGGTATGCCGAATCGTTTGACTGGGTTTGCCACCCGCGACGCCAAAGACCCGTATCGTTTGGATGAAAATGGCTTTCCCTTCGATCAGACGACTGAGGATGCCATGACGTTTGTGCGGGAGAATCAGGACAAACCGTTCTTCCTTTATTTCGCCAGTTGGCTGGTGCACACACCGATCATGATGCACAGCGAGCAGCTGTTGCGTA
>Ga0209533_1004915_pt1 | contig 11489 bp, 9 predicted proteins | sample COG_04_FD_184748 | JGI IMG/M metagenome (GOLD analysis project Ga0209533, IMG submission 184748) | Pelagic Microbial community sample from North Sea - COGITO 998_met_04 (SPAdes) (version 2) | ecosystem: Environmental > Aquatic > Marine > Neritic zone/Coastal water | place: Helgoland, sampling... | reverse complement strand
AAAATACAGTAAACCCTAAAGAACAATTTGGTTGGATCGAAGTCATCTGCGGATCGATGTTTTCTGGAAAGACTGAAGAATTAATTCGTCGCTTGCGACGGGCTCAATTTGCCAAGCAAAAAGTTGAGATTTTTAAACCGACCATTGATGTGCGTTATGACGATGAAATGGTAGTTTCTCACGATGCCAATGAAATTCGTTCTACACCTGTGCCTTCTGCTTCTAACATCCCGCTTCTGGCAGATGGATGCGATGTAGTTGGGATTGATGAAGCGCAATTTTTTGATGATGAAATTGTAAATGTCTGTAATGACCTTGCTAATAAAGGCATTCGTGTGATCGTTGCGGGTTTGGATATGGACTTTAAAGGGAACCCTTTTGGGCCGATGCCTAATTTGATGGCAACCGCAGAATACGTTACCAAAGTGCACGCTGTATGTACACATACGGGGAATTTAGCCCAGTACAGTCACCGTAAGTCTAAAAATGACGACTTAGTCCTTTTGGGCGAAGTTGACGAATATGAGCCGCTCAGTCGAGCCGCTTACTATAAAGCACTCATAAAAGAAAAGTTGAAAGACATAGATGTGGTAAATCCTGTGGATGTCGATACAAACGAAAAAAACTCAAATGCCTAAGGTCACAGAAACCACTTTAGAAATTAACCTGGCTTCTTTAAAGCATAATTTTGAGTTCCTAAAATCAAAACTCCAAAACAACACCCTTTTTTTAGCGGTCGTCAAAGCATTTGCTTACGGCAGTGACGCTGTAGTAATTGCTGAGTGTCTTCAAAAAATGAAGGTTGATTATTTTGCGGTCGCCTATATAAGTGAAGGAGTCGCGCTAAGAAAAGTGGGGATCACAACCCCTATTTTAGTTCTGCATCCTCAGCTAAAGAATCTAAGTCTCGCCATAGAACATTGTTTAGAGCCTAGCTTGTACACCTTAAAAATACTGAAAGAATTTGAACGTGTGGCGCATCAACACAATCAAAAAAACTACCCTGTTCATATTAAATTTAATACCGGTTTAAATCGTCTCGGATTTGAATCAAACGAACTCGATTTGGTTGTAAAAGAGTTATCGAAAACCAGCGCTTTAAAAGTGAAATCCGTTTTTTCTCATTTAGCGGCGAGTGAAGATTTGGAAGAAAAAGCATTTACCTTAGGTCAAATTGATCTTTATAAATCCCTTTCTACAGCCTTTATTGAAAAGCTAGGATACCCCGTTATCCGGCATTTGTGTAACAGCTCAGGGGTGCTTAATTACCCCGAAGCACATTTTGATATGGTACGTTGCGGGATTGGCTTATATGGGTATGGCAATACGGATAAAGAAGCTCAAAACTTCCGACCTATAGCAACTTTAAAATCTATTATTTCACAAATACACGACGTTGCAAAAGGGAAAAGTGTAGGATATAATCGAGGGTTTATAAGTCCTGAAGGTTCAAAAATTGCAACAATTCCTATTGGGCATGCCGATGGAATTGGACGGCATTTTGGGCATGGTATGGGTATGGTCTCGATTGGCAAGAAAAAAGCAGCTATTGTAGGCAATGTGTGTATGGACATGATTATGGTGGATGTGACGGACATTGAGTGTAACGAAGGTGATGAGGTGGTATTCTTTGGTCCTGAATTCTCAGCGGAAACAAGTGCCGCGGCAGCAAACACCATTTCTTATGAGCTCATTACAGGGGTCTCTCAGCGTGTAAAGCGTGAGGTCTTGGATGCATAACCAAAACGCATGCAACTTTAGACTACAATACATTAGGAATTTACTAAAAAAATAGACCTTTTTAACGAAATTCACAAAGGCGGACAAATTCGTTCGTCTTTTTTTATTTTACTTCTTTTATTCTCGGTTTATTTACTAATTTTATCCTCTTAATTAAAGATCTGAAATAATGAAAATTGCAGTTGTAGGAGCTACCGGAATGGTAGGTGCCGTCATGTTAAAATTACTCGAAGAGCGTCAGTTTCCACTTACGGAACTTGTTCTTGTTGCATCGGAGCGCAGCGTTGGTAAAAAACTAAGCTATAAAGGAGTTGACCACACGATTGTTGGGCTTGCCACAGCTGTTGAAATGCGTCCAGATATCGCTATTTTTTCTGCTGGGGGCGACACCTCTCTTGAATGGGCACCAAAATTTGCGGAGGCTGGAACAAGGGTTATCGATAACTCTTCTGCCTGGCGAATGGATCCTACAAAAAAATTAATCGTTCCTGAAATTAATGCTTCTATTTTAACAGCGGACGATAAAATTATAGCCAACCCAAACTGTTCAACAATTCAATTGGTGATGGCGTTATCACCATTGCATGATAAATACAAAATGAAACGCGTGGTCATTTCTACCTACCAATCTGTTTCAGGAACAGGTGTTAAGGCCGTTCAGCAGTTAGAAAACGAAATCAATGGAATTAAAGGTGAAATGGCATATCCTTACCCCATAGGAAGAAATGCCTTACCACACTGCGATGTGTTCCTTGAAAACGGATACACCAAAGAAGAAATGAAATTGGCGATGGAACCTCAAAAAATATTAGACGATCGTTCCTTTGCGATTACGGCTACTGCCGTTCGAATTCCGACCGCAGGTGGGCACTCTGAATCTGTAAATGTACAGTTTGAAACTGATTTTGACCTTCAAGAAGTACGAGCGATTCTGAGTCAATCAGACGGGGTAACGGTTCAAGATAACACAGATACAAATACGTACCCAATGCCTATATACGCAAATGGAAAAGATGATGTTTTTGTAGGGCGTATCCGACGTGATGAAACACAAGCAAACACCTTGAATCTATGGATTGTTTCGGACAATTTACGGAAAGGTGCTGCTACAAACACCATTCAAATTGCGGAATATCTAGTGGCTCATATTTTATAGCCACTTAGATGCTTTCGATCACCAATATCTCTTTTCAGTACAACAAAAGCGCAGTGTTAAATTCTGTTTCGGCTGTCGTTCATAGCGGCGAATGTTTGGCGATTGTGGGAGAAAGTGGCTCTGGAAAAAGTACGCTTCTTAAGCTTATTTTTGGTCAAATGGATGTAGATGGGGGTACAATCTCTTGGAAAGATCAAGCCATTTTAGGACCGAAAAACAAACTTGTGATAGGACATGATTTTATGAAGTATGTGGCTCAAGAATTTGACTTGATGCCTTATACAAGTGTTTCCGAAAACATCGGGGATCATCTGTCTAATTTTTATCCTGATGAGAAAAAAGCCCGTGTAAAAGAGCTTATTGAGGTGGTAGAATTAGAAGGGTTTGAAAATACAAAAGTGCAGTTTTTGAGTGGTGGACAAAAACAACGTGTTGCCTTGGCAAGAGCCATCGCAAAACGCCCTGAAATTATTCTTTTGGATGAACCTTTTAGTCACATCGATAATTTCAAAAAACAATCACTCAGGCGTAATTTATTTGAATATCTTAAAACAAATAACATCGCTTGTGTGTTAGCAACACATGATAAAAATGATGTGCTGTCGTTTGCAGATCAAATGATGGTACTTCACAGTGGCACTGTACTAGTCATAGATTGCCCAAGTAATATTTATTCAAATCCAAGGCATCCGCTGGTTGCTTCTTTTTTTGGTGAATACAGTAGTATTGACGGCGAATTCTATTATGCCCATCAAATCACTTTGGTAGAAGACAGCGCCCTCAAAGCGGTTGTCAAACATAGCTTTTATAAGGGGCATTATTACTTAATTGAAGCAAAACTCAGCGGCGTGCTTGTTTGTTTTAAAAATGCGACTGCTCTAAAAGAAAATTCAGTGGTTTCGTTAAAGTTAAATCGTTAGACTGATTATTTTTACTCTAAATCATTTCGATTTATCAATTTAAAATATTAAATTACATCTTCTAAGTCTAATTAAAATTTTAAACTATGTCGTACTTTTTACTACCCTTTGTTATTTTTGCACTCGTTGTTTTGTTTGCTGCGTTTTTCACAGTCAAACAACAAACAGGTGCTATTATCGAACGTTTTGGAAAATTTCAAAGCATTCGACAATCTGGACTCCAATTAAAAATTCCTTTAGTGGACCGGATCGCTGGTCGTTTAAGCTTAAAAATCCAACAACTAGATGTCTTAATTGAAACTAAAACACTGGATGACGTATTTGTACGTCTCAAGGTTTCTGTTCAATTTAAAGTAATTCGTGAAAAGGTATATGATGCTTTTTATAAGTTAGATTATGCCCACGATCAAATCACCTCGTATGTGTTTGATGTGGTAAGAGCAGAAGTGCCAAAAATGAAACTTGATGATGTCTTTGTTAAAAAAGATGATATTGCCATTGCTGTCAAATCAGAGCTAAACCAAGCCATGATGGATTATGGTTATGACATCATAAAAACCTTAGTGACAGATATTGATCCAGATGCTCAGGTTAAGGAAGCGATGAACCGAATTAATGCTTCTGAACGTGAAAAAATTGCTGCACAGTTTGAAGGAGATGCCGCGCGTATTTTGATCGTTGAAAAAGCTAAAGCAGAAGCTGAAAGCAAGCGTCTTCAAGGTCAAGGAATTGCCGACCAACGTCGTGAAATTGCCCGTGGTTTAGAAGAGTCTGTCGAGGTCTTAAATAAAGTGGGGATCAATTCTCAAGAAGCCTCAGCTTTGATTGTTGTAACGCAGCATTATGATACGCTTCAGTCTATCGGACAAGAAACCAATAGTAATCTTATATTGTTACCAAATTCTCCACAGGCGGGCAGTAATATGTTGAACGATATGGTGGCGAGTTTTACAGCAAGTAACCAAATTGGAGAAGCCATGAAAAATGGCCCTAAAAAGATTCTGCCTAAAAAATAAGTTCTCTTTTAGGTATTAAAGGGCTGTCTAAAAAGTCTTTTTCTTGTCAAGCTGAACTCGTTTCAGCTTCTCATCATTATTGATTTTCAATACTTTGAGATTCTGAAATAAATTCAGAATGACAAGTTTATTTATTTTTTAGACAGCCTTTTTTATTGGAAATAAATTCGCTCTGACTAATTATCTCTTCACTGATCCACTTGGGTTGGATGCCATTTTAAATTTGATCTGCTACCTCGCTTAACAAAGGGTGAGCATCTGTTTTTGCTGTCGCTATAAAGGTATCTATTTGATCATTTTTCTCTAGACCATTTTCTAATAACACTTTTAACATAAGTGCCACCGCAATGCGTGTTCCAATTTTTTTGGCGGCTGTATTAAACAGGGGTTCCAAATCTTCATAGGACACCTCTTTAGCGAGCAACTGAATCTCTGCTTTTACTTTTTGTTGTTTTTCTTCTGGAAGGTTTGTGTACTTTTTCCCGAGCTGTTTGATGACATCAATTGCTTTTCGTTTTGGCGCTTGTGACTGCGCTTGAGGATTAGCGGACTGTGTTTGTTTTGGTTCTTTTTTAGTCCAGGCATCTCTTAAGCCTACGGTTTTGTTAAACACTAAATTGGTAGCGGTACTATCGTGGTCAACATTAAAATAACCAAGACGTTGAAATTGAAATTGTTCGCCAACAGTTGTGTTTTTAATATGAGGTTCTATAAATGCTTTTCTGACTTTAAGGGATTCTGGATTTATAAAAGTTGAAAAATCTTCTGTTTGGCTGTCGGGAGCTTCGTGTAAAAACAAACGGTCGTATTCTCGCACCTCTGCTTCTACGGCATGCGCTATGGAAGCCCAGTGCAGGGTTCCTTTAACCTTACGAAGGCTTTCGGGGGTTCCGCTGCCACTTAAACTGTTTGGGTCATACGTACAGTGGATTTCTAAAACTGTGCCATTAGCATCCTTTACAACGCTTTCTGCTTTTATAATAAAGGCGTTTTTGAGGCGCACTTCTTTTCCGAGGGAAAGTCTGAAATATTTACTATTGGCTTCTTCCTTAAAATCATCGCGTTCTATATAGAGGTTTTTTGAAAACGGTACCGTTCTGATGCCTGCGTTTTCGGCTTCAGGATTGTTTTCTGCTTCCAACCATTCTTCTTTTCCTTCAGGATAGTTTTGAATCACCAATTTGATGGGGTCTAAAACAGCCATAATTCGAGCTGCCTTTTTGTTGAGGTCTTCTCGGACACAAAACTCTAAAAGAGAGACGTCAATGATGTTGTCGCGTTTGGCAACTCCTACCTTGTCTATAAAATTACGAATGGATGTTGGTGTGTAGCCACGACGTCTTAACCCAGAAATGGTAGGCATTCGCGGATCGTCCCAGCCATTTACTGTATGGTCCTCAACCAGTTTTAATAACTTTCGCTTACTCATAATGGTGTAGCTTAAGTTTAATCGTGCAAATTCGCGTTGCTTTGGAACTAAAGGAAGGGAATCGTTTTTATAATTAGAGACGATGTTTTTAAACCAATCGTATAAATCTCTGTGTGGTTTGAACTCTAACGAACATAAGGAGTGAGAAATTTGTTCTAAATAGTCGCTTTCTCCATGGGTCCAATCATACATTGGGTAAATGCACCAAGTTGACCCTGTTCGGTGGTGATCGGCGTGGAGTATGCGGTACATTAAAGGGTCACGCATCAACATATTGACATGTTTCATGTCTATTTTAGCTCTTAATACATGAGTTCCAGCTTTAAATTCGCCGTTTTTCATTTGGTTAAAAAGTGCTAGATTTTCTTCAACAGAGCGGTTTCTAAACGGGCCGTCTTCTCCTGGTTGTGTGGGGGTTCCTTTTTGAGTGGCCATCGCTTCACTGGATTGTGAATCTACGTAGGCTTTGCCGTCTTTGATCATTTCTACCGCCCAAGCGTGTAGTTGCTCAAAATAATCAGAAGAATATAATTCTTTATCCCATGTATAACCCAGCCAAGAAATGTCTTCTTTAATGGCATCTACATATTCCTGATCTTCTTTTGTGGGGTTGGTATCGTCAAAACGTAAGTTGACGGGGGCTTTGTAGGTTTCACCCAAACCAAAACTAATTCCGATGGCTTTTGTATGTCCTATATGGAGGTAGCCATTGGGTTCTGGTGGAAACCGAAAGCGTAGCTTGTTTTGTGGCAAGCCATTTTTTAAATCTTCTTCTACTATTTGCTCTAAAAAGTTAAGCGGTTTGTGCGTTTCTGACATAATAAAGTGTATTTCTTGGATAAATACTTAGCAAAATTAATCAAATAAAAAGTTTATAGATATATCTTCGGTATAATTATTATTTTTATCGAAATAAAAAAAGAGAATATGGGAATTATTAAGGTTGAAAACATAAGAGTATATGCGTATCATGGGTGTCTGAGCGAGGAGACCACGATTGGCTGTGATTACAGGGTTGATGTGAGCGTGGAGGCTGATTTAGAAAAATCCTCTGTGACAGACGCTTTAAACGACACGGTTGACTATGTCACTTTAAACGCTATTGTGGTAGAAGAAATGCGTATTCCTGCAAAATTATTGGAAGCGGTGGCCAAACGCATCATTAATCGAGTGTTTGAGAATTGTGAAACGGTGGTATCGGTATCGGTATCGGTTTCTAAAATTAACCCTCCAATTGGCGGCGACGTAGAAAAAGTAACGATTATTCTGAGTGAATCGCGTTAAAATAAATTTTTAAATAGGGTAATTATAGAGGATGTTGAGCGTCTCTTTTTAGTGGATTCTTTTCTTTTATCTTGTGTAACGTTTAAATTTGCTTAAATTTGCATTCCTTTTTGGGCGTCTTGGCCGAGTGGCTAGGCAGAGGTCTGCAAAACCTTCTACAGCGGTTCGAATCCGCTAGACGCCTCAAGTTATGAAGACCACAACTTTTATAGGTTGTGGTTTTTTTATTGCCTTATTTCTTCAATAATGGTTTGTGGGTTTAATTGGTCTTTGGGCAGAAAGCCTTTTGTGATGAGAACCAATCCACAAATAATTAAAATAATTCCCAGTAATTTTTTTATTTTTAAAATGATTTTAGGGGTCAATTGTTTCTTTAGCTGTTTGGCTAACACTATTTTAAATAAATCTGTGATAAAATAAGCTAAGATGAGGGATCCAAAAAACACATAAAACCGATTGATATCATTTTCTAAACTTGGCCCTGTTACGATGATGATCCCGAGCCAAAAAATTAACACGCCTACGTTTATGAAATTTAATAAAAATCCTTTAATAAATAGCTCGATATAATTTACCTTAAAAGACTTGGATAACTGTGCCTTAAGGTCTGTTGGTTTTGTTTTTTTAAGAAAAACAATTAGACCATAAACGGTTAAAATGGTACCTCCAAATACATATAAACCGGGTTGATTACTTAAGTTTTCTAATAATTGAAAGCTGCTAAAATAAGCCAATCCTATAAAAATAATATCCGCAATAATAACGCCCGCATCAAAAGCGACGGCGGCGCGAAATCCTTTAGTGACACTGGTTTCAATCAGCACAAAAAAGACAGGGCCAATCATAAAGGCTAATAAAAACCCTAGGGGTATGGCAGCTTGAATATCATCTAACATAGTCGTTTTATTTTAAAGAGATGGGTGTTAATCTTTATAAATAACTCTTCCGCCGATCCTATTGATTTGCTTTACAGTTTTTGGTGTTCCATGAATTGTCAAATCTCCGCCAGCAACTATTCTGACTTCAATAAGCTCAGAGCTTTTAACATCCGCTTCTCCACCTGCTTTTATTTTTATTTCAGAATTTATTGCTTGGAGTGAAGCGCCTTCATAAATTCCCCCTGTTCTAATCTTTATATTTTGGGATTCCGTGGTACCACTTACTTTGATAGTCCCGCCTGTTACGCTTTTAATTGATAGTAGTTTTGTATCGGTGATGACTGAAATCTCTCCACCCTCTTGGGATTTTAATTCCAACTCGTATTGTTTAAAAAGGGATTGTGAAACTACTTTAGCACCTTCGTTAACATCGATAATATCAATTTTTGTATAGAAGAGTTTTACAAAAGTTTTATTGCCATTAAATGATTTATTAAAATCCATTTTAATTTTAAGAAGATCATTTTTTTGAACGACAAAAACGTTAGAGGTATCCTCCCCTGTAATTTCAATTTTATTTTCAGTTGATTGAACAAGTTCGACATTTATAAGGTCGAAAACTTTGAGTTCTGAAAATTCTCCTAATGTTTTACTCACTGGTGTTTGAGAGCTTGCTAAAAAACTAGATAAGAGGAAAAATAAAATGTAAGGTTTCATGTCTTGGTATTTAAAAATATAATTTAAGATAATATAAAGTCTAAATGTTTTTTTACTAAATCGGCTTGTTTGACACGGACCTCAACTTCATCACCTAACTGGTATTTGGTTTTAGTTCTTTCTCCTATCAAAGCAAATTCTTCTGCGTCAAATCTATAAAAATCTCCTTTGATATCTCTAATTCTGATCATGCCTTCGCATTTATTTTCTATGATTTCGACATACATCCCCCATTCAGTGACACCAGAAATAACTCCTAAGAAAGTATCTTCTTTATGGTCTTGCATGTATTTAACTTGCATGTATTTTATAGAATCACGCTCTGCTTTTGTAGCAAGATATTCCATGTTGGAAGAGTGTTTACATTTTTCTTCATAAACACCTTCGCTTGTTGATTTGTTACCGTCCAAATAATATTGCAGCAAACGGTGTGCCATAACATCAGGATAGCGACGAATAGGCGATGTAAAGTGGCTGTAATAATCAAATGCCAAACCGTAATGCCCTATATTTTTGGTGGTATAAACTGCTTTACTCATACAGCGTATAGTGAGTGTATCTACTAGATTTTGTTCTTTAGTCCCTTTTACATTTTTTAGAAGGGTGTTTAAAGAATGTGTGGTGGTTTCTCTGCTTTTAAAATTTAATTGATGCCCAAATTGAGAAACAATTCTCTGAAGCCCCGCTAATTTTTGATCGTCTGGTTCATCATGAACTCTATAAATAAATGTTTTTTGTGGCGATTGTTTTCCAATAAATTCAGAAACTTTTCTATTTGCTAATAACATAAACTCTTCAATAAGTTTATTAGCATCTTTGGATGTTTTAAAAAATACGCCTACAGGATTATTAGATTCATCAAGATTAAATTTAACCTCTGCTTTATCAAAAGAGATGGCACCATCTTTCATACGTTTTGAACGCATTATTTTTGCCAATTCATCTAATTTTAAAATAGCGTCTTTAATGGCAGTATCAGCTGTATAAGCTTTGTCGGTAATGGATATTTCTGCAGGAATGTTACAATCTTCAGTTTCTATCATGTACTGCGCTTCTTCATAAGCAAAACGTGCATCGCTATACGTTACTGTTCTTCCAAACCACTGGTTTTCTATACCAGCTTTGTTGTTAATTTCAAAAACGGCAGAGAAGGTATATTTTTCTTCTAAGGGTCGTAGTGAACAAGCATTATTTGAGAGGACTTCTGGTAGCATAGGAACCACTCTATCCACTAAATAAACAGAAGTAGCACGTTCGTACGCTTCATCGTCTAAAATAGTGCCTTCTTGTAAATAATGAGATACATCGGCTATATGAATTCCTATTTCGTAATTTCCATTATCTAGTTTTTTAAAGGATAAGGCATCGTCAAAATCTTTTGCATCTTTTGGATCTATTGTAAAGGTAAGCGTTGATCGCATATCGCGACGTTTGGCAATTTCACCTTCCGTAATAGAGGTGTCTATGTTGTTTGCATAGGTTTCAACTTCGGTAGGAAATTCATAAGGCAGTCCGTATTCTGCTAGTATGGAATGAATTTCTGTATTATGATCACCTGGTTTTCCTAGTATTTTAATAATGGCTCCATTCGGGCAATCTGCTTTATCTGGCCATTCTTCTAAAGTTACCAGTACTTTATCGCCATCTTCTGCTTTCATTGTTTTTGATAAAGGCACAAAAACATCTACAGGCATTTTATTACTATCAGGAACTACAAAAGCAAATTTTGCATTCAATTGTACGATACCAACATATTCAGTTCGGGCTCGTTCTATAATTTGAGTGACTTCACCTTCTTGTTTTCCATTTTTTTTACGGTTATAAATATATAATTCAACCGTATCACCATGTAAAGCTTTGTGCATATTATTAGAGGCAATAAATACATCGTCTTCAAAAGCATCACTAATAATGTAAGCATTTCCTCGAGAAGCCATATCTACTTTTCCTACAAAGTATTCTGTGGAACTTATCAATTGAAATTTACCACGTTCAACTTCTTCAATTTCTTTTTGACCTGCAAGTTTGTGAAGATTTTTTATAATTTGGTTGCGACTGCTGGCGTCGTTAACTTCTAACTTTGCAGCAATCTGCTTGTGATTGAACGATTTTTTTCTATCGGCTTTCAGAATTGTTAAGATACTCTGACTGTAATTTTGAACCGATTGTTTGTTATTCTTTTTTCTTTTCATTTAAGGTATGTAATTAAGCAAAGCTACCACTTTAATTCAACCAAGGCTCATCTCTTTTTCAACTTTATCCACATTTAATATAATCATATTAATTTTTTATTAAATTATTTAAAAACTAATGGTGTTTATTATAGTGTGTGAATAGCTCATATAAGTT
>Ga0209533_1004909_pt1 | contig 11493 bp, 11 predicted proteins | sample COG_04_FD_184748 | JGI IMG/M metagenome (GOLD analysis project Ga0209533, IMG submission 184748) | Pelagic Microbial community sample from North Sea - COGITO 998_met_04 (SPAdes) (version 2) | ecosystem: Environmental > Aquatic > Marine > Neritic zone/Coastal water | place: Helgoland, sampling... | reverse complement strand
CTCCGATTCTGTTGCCTATAGCAGCGATTGCTGCAGTCTTCGGTGTAATATATCTTGCCTTAGAAAAAATGAGAGAAGCTCTAGGGTTTACTTCTATCTTTGATGTTTTAATGCTAGGGGTTGCTCACTTACAAGATGCATTTGGTCATATTGTAAATTTAGTAGGAAGGTATGTTAACTTTATTCTTGGGTTAGTTGAAAAGTTTGCTAGCTTCCTTGGTTTTGAGATCGATATGCCTGATATTCCAAAAATGGCTACTGATAATGCTAAGAAAAAGAAAGGTGAGTTACAAGAAAAAGCAGCATTAGCCGAATCAGAAGCAGCTGCTAAGAAAGCGAGTGAAGATGCAGATCCACTGACATATGAAGTAGATGTGAAAGAATCTGCGCTAGGGCCGCTGACAACAGTTGATTCAATCTATGACGAAGGAATGGAACCTGCGTTATCTAAAACTGCAGTTGATTCAAGCGAAGGAATAACACCCGAACCCGAAGAATCTAAACTAACAAGAAGAGGTAGAAGAGGTGTACGTAAATCTGATAATACTACCGGTGATGAATTAGCTGCCGATTCAATGTCTAATACTGCAATGCAGGAACAAGCCTCAGCAAGTGCTTCATCTGCTCCAGTTGTTATTAGCCAAAAAGGTGGTGATGTAGTAAATAATACAACTAATAATTCAACTAGATCTTATAGACGTCCAAGAGCATGGCGAGCGCAAGATCTAGATAGTTCATACGCATAGGAATAAGAGATGACCAAGTTATATGTATTTCCCGAAGCTTTAAGAGAAAAAGCTGATTCATTTAAAGGCTTTCCTCATGTATCGTTTGAAATGGTACAAAGAGCGATGCCAGAAGCAGTAAAGATTCATCTGTATGTTCCTCAAGGGTTTTCAGTACCTGATGCAGCATCATATGGATCCATTGATTTAGGCCTGATGGGTAATAACACCGAAGTTAAAGATGATCAAATAAAAGATGTATCAAACTTAAAAGCTGGAGCCGCCTTAGATGCAGCAGGCCTTGGTGCTTTAACACCAGCTGCACAAAAGCAAGCGATCAATAAAGGCATTGCACTTAATCCTAATACTGCAGTACAATTCGATACTGTATCATTAAGAACATTCGAGTTTAGTTTTAAAATGGTAGCAGAGTCTGCAGCAGAAGCTCATCAAATATTCCTTATTGAAAACTTATTCCGTAAAGCATTATATCCAACACGGCAAGGTGCATTATTAAAATATCCTCCTACATTCCAGATACAATTTTTACATGGCGATCAGATAAATTCATATATGCCACGAATCATGGAATCATATTTAGTCGGATTTAATACAGTATATAATGCTAGTTCTAATATGTATCATGCTGATGGATCACCTTCAGAGGTTGATATAACTTTATCATTCCAAGAAACAGAATTAATTACTCGTGAAAAATTATATGGACCAGAACCCGGATTAGCTAATGCCGGATCAGAGTTTGGACTTGATTCTATAGAAAACGAAATAAAAAATAGAGTTAATTCACTAGAAGGTGAAATACGATCTAGAGTAAATGAGGCTAAATCTGGATTTAATAGCGCAATCAATAATATCGCTAGCCGATTTAAACTATAGGAGATCATAATGTTTTTTAGTCAATTTCCGTCAGTAGGATACGATTTTAATCGTACTGGTACTATTGATCGTATGGTCAATATATTTCGTAGTATACGACCAGAAACAGTTCAAGAATTAAATAATGTAACGGTTTATAAGGATTTAGAAATTCTTAATGGAACCCGTCCTGATGTATTATCGCAGAAGTTGTATGGTACTCCAGATTATTATTGGACATTTTTTATCATTAACGATTTTTTACACGATGGTCTACAAGCATGGCCTATGTCTCAAGATATTATGACTAAATATCTTGAAAGCAATTATTCTGGCATAGCTTTATGTTTTAAACCAACTACTATTACTGATGCAGACGGTATAGCTCAAGGAACAAAAAATTCGGTTGCTGGTATATTAGAACTAGGTGAGCTTATATATGGTGGAACATCTGGTGCTATTGGTCGACTTGTTCGTAAAGACGCTGATTTAAATCAAATTATATTACAAGATGTAGTACCCGGAATTCCTGGAACCGATCCATTTAGCGGTGCAGTCGATAATAACATAGTAGGCGGTAATTTTAAACCTGATGAATTTTTAAGTGCATCAAGAACTACTCTAGATAGCCTTACATTGTTTTCTTTATCAGTAAATAAAGTGTATGATTATTCTCAAGCTCCAGCATATTATTATGAAATTGGTGATGATGATAAAAGGCCTATAACTAATAGTGATGGGATACAGCAGTTATTAAACGTATATTCTGACGTACAATGGGATAGTGCCTTACAAAGAAAAATTGGTGGATTCAATATCGATAATTTTGGTTCAGTAACTAGTTCTATTCAATCAAATTCAACCTATGGTTTTCCAATACTACATAGTGGTGGATATATAGGCAATGGTGAGATTCTAAGAGAAGGTTATATTAACGATTCTCTGAATGTTGGTGGTATAGCTTATGTCACTAATGAGCAACATATTAAAAATTTAAACGATAAACGATCTTCAATTAAAATTATTGATCCTACTTTCATAACAACTTTTGTTGAAGAATTTGAGAATTTAATTAATGGGTAAATTTACTTCTAAGACTGATGGTGCTCGTACTGTATCTCCAGACGGTTATGATCTATATTCAATATTGGTGACACTGTCCAATGGTAACATTGCTGATATCAAAGGGCTTGTTAACGAAATAGAAATAATTGAAAGTTTACAGCAATCATCTATACAAGTGATAATGCGTTTATACGATGGAACTAATTTTCTAGAAAATAGTCATCTGATGGGTGGAGAAAAAGTAAATATAAAAATACGTAGAACTGCAAATACAGACGAACCATTTTACGAGTCTAGAGATCAGTTTGATGTTGAAGTTTATATTGCGGCTATCACTGGTCATAATAATCCTAAGCCAGGACTTCAAGCTTATAATCTAGAATGTATAAGTGAACATGCAATGATTAGTAATACTAAAGGGCTTAATCGTTCTTTTAATGGCATTATTGGACAATTGGTTAATAACATATTTGTAAATGATTTAGGATTGCAGCCAGGAATCGATTTTGAGACTGAAAATATATCTGATTCTACTGATCAAATAAAAGGTATATATCCAAACTTAACACCATTAGAAGCATTAACTTGGTTGACACGAAATGCTTCTAATGATGGAACTCCATATTTCTTATACGAAACAATACAAGAAGGATTGCAGTTTAAATCATATAACGATATGATTAAAGAACCATTATACCGATCGTATAATGATGCTACGTTTTATCAATCAACACCTAATACACCTGCGCATTATGCTGAGCTACAAAAGAAAATTTTAAATTTAAGTTCAGATTTAAATAGATCTATATATGATTCTATTGGTAATGGTTCGTATACTTCTAGACTTCATACTGTTGATATTGGCACTAAAAAATATAAGCAAACTCAATTTGTATATAACAATACTTATAGGGTTGATAAGAATATACCATTTAGTAAAAATATTCAACTCGATAATAAAAAAATAACAGAATTTACAACAAATAAAGAATATTTTGTATCTTTAAATTCTAAGGCATTTTCTAAAGATATGAATTATCATAAACCTGCTACTAATTCTTTATTGCAAAAACAATCTTATTATAATAATCTTAGTTTTATGGGTTTAGACATAGAGATCTATGGCGACTTTCAGATATGTGTTGGAAGCAAAGTTGGAGTTATAATTCCAAAGCCAGATAAAGGTGAAGCAAGTGGTCGAAAAGTAACTGATAAATATATTGGTGGATCGTATATCGTAACTTCGCTATCGCATTTATTCTCTCCTACAGATTATAGATGCAGTGTTGGTTTACAAAAAGATAGTGTAGGATTTGATATAGATTCAGATATAGAGCTCGGTAAAGATAATAGTAAAAAGGGTAGTAATAAAACTAAGCGACCACGCAATGTTAATAACAGACGTCGTAAAGGGATTAGAAGATAAATTATGAATAGAAATAGTGATGCATTTATAGGTGGAAACTTTTGCTGGTTTACTGGTGTCGTAGAAGATATAAACGATCCGGAACAATTAGGACGAGTCCGCATGCGTGCTTTTGGTTATCATACTGAAAGCTTGGTTGATATAAAGACTGAAGCATTACCATGGGCTACTGTCATGGGTCCTACAGGCTCTGCTAATATATCTGGTATAGGTACAACTACTCATGGTTTAGTGAATGGTTCATGGGTTGTAGGATTCTTTCGTGATGGTAAAAGCGCACAAGATCCTATTATTATGGGAACTGTTGGATCATCATATGATGAAGCACCATCTAATAAAACCGGTTTTTCTGATCCTTCTGAAACATATCCAAAATTACAAGGGGAAGAAGAGACTTACGTAGACACAAACTTGTTAGCACGTGGCACGAACACCATCACACGAGAACTTGATACTGTAACATCAGAACCTGCAACAAAGTATGCAGCAGTCTATCCTAATAATAAAGTAACACAAACAACATCTGGTCATATTATTGAAATAGATGATACGCCTGGTGCAGAAAGAATTAATGTAAGACATATGTCTGGTACATTTGTAGAAATACATCCTAATGGCGATGTTGTACAGAGTAATCAAAATAGATTCCAAGTTACGACTGGCAATGATAATGTGCATATCACTGGAGTATGTAACGTTACAGTAGATGGTGATGCTAATCTTACAGTCACAAATGGTAATTGCAATACGACTGTATCTGCTGGTGATTCGAATTTAACTGTATCAGGCGATTGTAATGTTACTGCCGATGGTGATTCGAATTTAACTGTATCAGGTGATTGTAACGTTACTGCTGATGGTAATTATAATGCAAGTGCAAGTGGTAATATAGTGTTAGCTGCTGGTGGAAGTGTAATCGTAACCGGTTCTACTATTAATCTAAACTAAGGGAATACTATGGCAGGAATTACACGAGTAGGAGATGCACATCAAGGGCATGCGAGTGCCACCCCCAATCCGTTTCATAAAACAACTTATGCAGCTGGTTCTTCTAACGTATTTGTAAATGGTTTACCAGCTGTTCGCGAAGGAGATGCTACAGGTTGTGGTGATAAGGCTGTAGGTAAAAGCAGTACTGTGATTGTAAATGGTAAAGGTGTACATCGTATTGGTGATTCGACAAGTGGTCATGGTAGCTGGGTTCCAAATGCTTCAGCTGGTGGATCAGGCAATGTAATCGCTGGAGGCTAAGATGGCTACTGAAAAAGAAACAGAAAAAGTTGTTAAGATTAGGCCAGAGAAAGCTCTAGCAGAAAAAGCTAAGGTTGAACAAAAAGCTAAAGAGGAAAAGATAAAGGTTGAGAAGGCCAAACCTAAACCCGTATACTCAACTCTATTATCAAGGATTGCTACAGAAGCGGATCCTGCCGAAAAACAAAAGCTTATAGATGAGTGTTACGATTTTTCTCAACCATTAACAAAAGAAGAAGAAGATTTATTTAATTATGTTTCAGAAGATTATTTAGTAGATAATCCTGGAACAACCACAGCATATATTGGAAAATATTATGGAGAAAACGGGGAACTACAATGAGTTTAACTAAAAGATCTACTAAAGGTAGTGCACTCACATATAACGAAATGGATGATAACTTTACTCATCTAGGTGGTGATGGCACCTATCAATTTCCTTCAACTGATGGTTCTTCCGATCAAGTCTTAGCTACGAATGGTAGTGGGCAACTTAGCTTTGTTAATCAGAGTGGTCCAGAACTATCTATTAACGACTCTAATTTAAACGGTACACAATTTAAAGCTCTTTCTGGAAAAAGAATACTAAAGATATCTCAAACTGATAATATTACTTTTGATATATTTCAACCAGTCGCAGCTGATGTCGGTAAAAGCTGGACAATAATGAATGCTGATCCTTCTAGTGCCGGTGCCGGCACACCAATAATTCTTTCTTTTGACAGTCAATATTTTAGATTTTTAGATGGTTCATCAGCCCTTGGTAATAAATGGGATTGGAAAGTAAATAGAGGCGGTTTAGCGGAAATTGTATGTGTAGCTTATGGTGCAAATGGTGGTTCAAATACTGCACCAAACTTTGTAATCTACGGAGCTGGTATCGCGAGGCATCAGTAATCATGAGTGTTGTCGCTGCAGTACAAGGTCAATATCAACTTCCTTCGTCTGATTCGAATGAGCTATATAACTCATTATATAACCAAGATAATTATCCTGTATGGACATCTTATAATGGAGTACAGTTTGGTGAGAGTACTATAAGAAATGTAGGTGTCTTTAAAGGGTTTGCTGGGTGGTTACATTACTCTCCTTTATTTAACCAAGGGTACTCGAGTTATATTGGTAATCAAATGATGCGCCGCGTTGCAAATCACAACGGCCTTGATGTTGGTACACTGCGAGTTGGAAGAAATTCACTTGCAAGTTATCTAGAAGGTTATGCACCTCGAATTTTAAAAATATACGGTGCTGAAAATTTGTGGGCTGGAATGAACAGCGTTAATAATAATAATGCAGATCGTGGTGCTGGTCAAGAAGGCGAATTAAATAATCAAAACCATACTAGAATTGTAAGCAATACAACTAGAGGTGAAGGTTCTTTAAACAGTGGAACAGCAATGTCACATACCGGTATGTGGACAAGATCTACCGAGTGGTCACAAGTTGTAGATATACCAGATAATGTAACATCAATTAAATTTGGTGCGCAGATAAGAATCTTAGATGATGATAAGCTAAGACCTTTAAATTGGGCTGGAATATATTGTGCTGAAGATAATTATAGCACGGATAAACGTACTGTTAATTATTTTGGAATTAGACATACCGATGCTACGTTTAACTTACCGACTGGTACGCTGACTGGATCTACAGCTAACTATAATTGGAGTGGCTTATCAACAACAGCTAGAGCTGGTGGTATATATTTCTTCACCCCAGCGATTACAGCTGTAACAGAACATGCTATGTTAGATCAAGATGATTTTGAAGAGTTTTCAAAAGTTGAATATACATTTACACCTCAGTCTGGAACTAATAGAAGAATGTCATTGAATATATTTTTTGCAGAATCTACACAATACCTTGCCGCCGGTGCTGGTGAATATACTGGTGGCTTTGAAGTTTTTGATTCATTTTTGGAGTTTTCTACATGAGTTATGAATTAGCACAAAACTGGATAAACAATCCAGAATCAGTTACAGCAGATCAGATTGATGATGCCATAGAAGCAATGTTTTTATTACCACCAAGTGGACCCAATCAATCTTTACTTGGTGTGTTGTCATTAATAAAAGATAACCCTGAAGATACTGAAACTATTTCTATATTAATAGGACGATACGAAACACAAACATGACTGTAAAGAGGTATAAATAAAGGTATGGCATATACTTACACTTCAACTTCAAGCGTATCTACTAGTAGTACAGCGACGCCTACGAAAAATAACCAGTCATCATCAATTGATCGTTATAGCGATCTGAATTTACAGATGATTGTACATCCTCAGAAAAAGGATATTGTACCTTTGGTAGGTGAGCAAGCTGTTAAGAACGCGATACGAACTTTATTGTTAACAAATTTTATGGAAAGACCATTCCAACCAGCTTTAGGTGCAAACTTAAGAAGCTTGTTATTTGAACCTAATGATGCAATAACAAGATTAGCATTAAAGGATGGAGTCATAAACGTATTAGAAAGACATGAACCAAGAATACAAAATGTCAATGTTGTAATTGAAGCAACTAATGATGAAAACACTTATAGAATTATAGTGGTATTTAGTATAAAAGAAAATGATTCAGTACAAGACATTGAAATTAATTTAAGACGATTAAGGTAAACAAAGATGGCCTCAAATTTAAATGTATCAGAATTAGATTTTGATCAAATAAAAGATAATCTAAAAAACTTCATGAAGTCACAATCTCAGTTTAAAGATTATGATTTTGATGGATCGGGTCTTAGTGTTCTATTAGACATACTTGCTTATAATACACATTATAATGCTATGCTAGCTCACTTTGCTTTGAACGAAGCTTTTCTTGATTCAGCTCAGATAAGAGGTAACGTTGTATCACGAGCTGGATTACTTGGTTATACACCACGATCTGTACTAGCAGCAAGAGCTACTGTCCAATTAGTTGTTGATGTAAGTAATAATGATTCAATTAATTTGCCTACTACTCTAGTATTAGAAAGAGGCACTAAGTTCACCACAATTGTTGATGGTGTATCATATACCTTTTCCTCATTAGAATCACAAACATCTATTAGATCTGATATCGTTACAGCTGGTGGAACAACAAAAACATTTACATATGATGCTATCCCTATAGCAGAAGGCACAGTACGTGCATTGTCGTATAGAGTTGATAACGATATTGAAAATCAAAAGTTTCAAATCTCAGATTCAGATGCTGATACTTCATCATTAAGAGTACGAGTTCAGAATAATCAAAAATCAGAAACTTTTGATAGTTATCAGTTATTTACAACTTTACAAGACGTTGTATCAGACACTCAAGTATATCATCTACAAGAAAATTCAAGTGGCTTCTATCAAATATTCTTTGGTGATGGCATCATTGGTAAGAAACCAGTGAATGATAATATCGTAACTCTTGATTACTTAGTTACACAAGGTAATGCAGCAAACGGTGCTAATTCCTTTGACTTAGTAACAGCATTCCCAACATTGAATGAACCAGACATTACGGTCACAACAACTGTTACAGCAAATGGTGGTTCGGCTCCAGAAACTACTGAGTCAATACGCTTTAATGCTCCTATTACATTCCAAGCACAGGATCGGGCTGTTACTTCTCAAGACTATTCTGCAATTATTCAGAAAGGTTTTACAAACATTGAATCAATATCGACATGGGGTGGTGAAGATAATATTATTCCAGATTTTGGTAAAGCTTATATAAGTATTAAACCACTTATTGGTGATTCATTAACTGAAAATGAAAAAGACGAAGTTAAAGCCATTGTTAAAACTAAAAATATTGTATCGATTACTCCAGTGATCGTAGATCCTGAGTTTACTAATGTTGAGGTTGATGCGATATTTAAATTTAATCCATCACTCACAAGTCGATCAATATCGGCATTAGAGGCATTAGTTAAAGATGTCATATTAGATTATAACTTTAATCAACTAAATCGGTTTGATGGGGTATTTAGACATTCCGAATTATTATCATTAATTGATAATGCTGATCCTTCTATTACGAGTTCTACGATCCGGCCATTCTTATTTAAAACAATTGTTCCTTCAGTAAGTCGTGTAAAAAATGATTTTACATTAACATTTGCTGGATCTTTCTTTGTCACATCAGGTATAGAATTTAATATTTCAAGTACTGCTATTAAATTTAATGGTATAGATCATTTCTTTGGTGATATATCTATAGAAGATTCAAATAATAGACAGATAATCATTTATAAAATTGTAAATAACGAAAATATAATTACAAATGGAAATGTTGGATTAATTAATGCTGAAACTGGCGTTGTTACTTTAAATAACTTTGGACCCGATGATGCTACACCAATACGTGTTACACTAACTCCGAATTCATTAGATATTGCTCCAAAAAGAAATCAAATTATTAATATTGAATCTTCTTTTATTAATGCAAAAGGATCGGTTGATAGTATTGCATATTCTGGTTCTTCAGGCACAATCGACTATTCAACAACTACTAGAATGAGATAATTATGGCTCAACAAAGTTTAAAAAATCTAGACTCATTTTCAAGAGGATATATTGAAGACGTAAGGTCGAATATAGACTTTGATACGACACTAAGAGCTTTTACACGAGCTCTAGTGACGAATGGAACTACTATTGCCTTAGAATATATTCCGGTTGCCGTTTTAGATGGAAGCCCGTATGTAAACGAAATAGATAATCCAATACTCGGTAAAGTAATGTCAGGTAAAGGTGTTGTTGGCACACCTCGAGTCACAAGTATATCAGACGATCGTTTAACCATTACATTTGATCAGCCTCAAACGTTTGATGATATCGATGGTATTATTCTTACTTTTAGTGATACTAATTCTGGTATAGATCAATATGAATTAACTGGTTCTGCTAAATCAAGATCTAAGGAAGATCTTAGAATCGAACAGTTAGTACCTGAAGAATTATTAGATTATGCTACTAATTCCGCGTATGGTAATAACGGTAGTGGTGGTATACGTGCATTCATGGAATCATATTATAAGTTTATGAACTTAGAAGAGTTCACTTATAAAGATGAAGAAACATTCGAAGACATCGTTATAGACAACCAAGCCATATTTAGAATTGACGTACCAAATAAATTCTTCCAAAGAAATCTAATACTTTCTGCAAAGTTTTTTGATAGTGACGGTAAAGCTTTATTAGTTGGTGATGAAGATGGAACACCAAGAGTTGTTGGAGATCCAATTAATCTTGATGACACTGCATTATTAGTTGTTGGGTCAAGTTATCAGATTGTAGATTTAGGTAATGGTGTTGCATCAAATATTGTTGCTGGCATAAACAATGTTTCAGGTCAAGAAAATATAGAATATTTTATAAATGATATATTTGTTGCAACAAATGACGGTACTTCATATGACGCAACACTTGGTTCTGTACGTGCAACAGTAAGATTACTTGAATATCCATCTGTTGTTGATGATATTTTTAAATCTAATATTAGTATTAGTAACGCAAATAAGCTGCCAGGAAGATTAGCTGATTCAGCAGAACCAACTGGTCGAACTGTAAATATATATGGTCTATCACCGCGGTTAAACAAACGAAAGATTGTAATGAAAACTTTCGTTTACAACCATATGAATGCTGGACCTTCATATAGATTAAATACGATTGAAGATTCATTAAATTTAAATGAAGCTCAAGAACAGTTTTTAGATTTAATGCAAAAGGAAATTGCTCCTTCATTAGATAAAACTTCTCCAGTTAATAAAAGAGCTGTATACCAAAAGATCATTGACTTCTATAAGATAAGAGGATCATTTGAATCAATTGAAACATTCTTTAAATTATTATATAATGAACAAGAGATTCAAGTTTCATACCCTTGGGATAAGACATTAAAGCCTTCAGATGGTCGTTATGATCCAAAGTCTGCTATTCAATCAAACTATTCTCAAAAACAAATTATACAAGCTTCTGATAATGCGAATGATGATTTGTTTGGTAGATCTGTTTCAATAAGTGGTGATTCATTCGCTGCATCATCTCCAAAGCAAGAAGCTGCTATTGTTGATATCTTGACAGATGCAGATGCACCTGAAGGTTCAAATAATAAAACTATTCCATTGGCAAATACTACTGGTTTGCAAATTGGTATGGTAGTTACA
>Ga0209533_1004908_pt1 | contig 11493 bp, 11 predicted proteins | sample COG_04_FD_184748 | JGI IMG/M metagenome (GOLD analysis project Ga0209533, IMG submission 184748) | Pelagic Microbial community sample from North Sea - COGITO 998_met_04 (SPAdes) (version 2) | ecosystem: Environmental > Aquatic > Marine > Neritic zone/Coastal water | place: Helgoland, sampling... | reverse complement strand
CCGATCTAACCTTTTCTGTTTTACTTTCTAGTCTTTGTGTTAAATCTCTTTTAGCTTTAGGATACTTTGCTAATAAGTCTATTTCATTACCCATTAAGCACCTTATCTTTCATCCATTTAACCGTATAACAAGAGTCGTCATCGGTAAGATTTTTATTATAAAAAGCATCAGAAATTTCATCAATCGCATAATCCACATTAAATCTTTGCTCAAATCCAGTTTCAATAAGCTTATCTGAGCATTGTCTGTATGATCTTGGGTCATTACTTTCAACTATATTAATTTTGCAATCAATCTTATTTTGTATTTTTTTACCTAAGTCTAGAATTGAGATATTTTCAAAACCAGCGTTGTAAATTCCTTGCTCAATATCATTAATTAAAATATGCTCGTATACACCTATCATATCATTAATATGAATATTGGGTCTGGTTTGACTGCCTCCCATAATTGTTATTTTTTTATTTTTTAATGCTTGCAACGTCAACAAATTAACACTCACATCAAATCTCATTCTTGGAGATAAACCACACACAGTTGCAGGTCTTACAATATATACATCGATTTTATCCTTATAACTTAATAAAAGTCTTTCACATATCATCTTAGTTTTATTGTAAGCTGAAATTGGCACTAAGTCTAAATCTTCAGTTACCTTCTCTTCATTTTTTACACCGTAGACACTTCCTGAGCTTGCGTAAATGAATTTTTTAACTCCTGCTTTGATACTTTTTTCAATTAAATTTTTTGCTGCTAAAACATTTACTTCCCAAGATAGAGTCTGATCAAGTTCAACACTAGGGTCATTAGCTATATTTGCTAGATGAATAACTGCATATGTATCTTTATTAATAAATTCTCCACTAAGATTTCGAATATCCTCTTTTATATTGGTTAAATTTTCATTATTTCTTAATTTATTACCAAACCATTGGGTATCAACATTTTGGATTATATATCTATCTAAAAAATTTTGAATCATTAAAGATCCTACATACCCACATCCACCAGTTATAAATAGTTTTTTCATATTTATTTATTTTGTAAGTTTATATTTTTATTTTAAAATTTAGCTTTTGCTATAAAATCTACAATTACCAATAGCCAAGTATGATGCGTCATTTCTATTAAATTATAGTTTTTACTATTTAACCATAAATTAATATCACCAATTTTTCTAACTTTATTTTTTTGATCAAAACCTGTTAAGGTGATTACTTTACAGCCTATTTTTTTGGCAAACTTTGCTCCTTTGATTATATTTTTAGATTCTCCACTGCTGCTTATGCAGATTAATAGATCTCCTTTATCTGCATAAAAAGATAATGCTTTTTGAACCCAATTTTCATACCCATAATCATTAGAAAAACAGGTTAAAAGATCAGCTTCATTAAAATTAACTGCTCTTATTTTGCACATTTTGGTTAAGTCAACACTTACATGACTTGCCATTGCTGCACTTCCACCATTTCCAACTAAAATTACTTTTTTTTTATTTTTTTTTACTTGTTTAATAATTTTACTTATCTTTAATAAATCACCTTGGTCAATGCCCCTAATAAGATTAGAAAGTTTATTTAGATAATTTGTTATATATTTATTATTCAAGATAAATTTTGTATAGTTATTTTATAATTTTTATCAACTACATATTTACTATATTATAAAAATATTTTCAGTTTATAGGTTAAGTCCATTGAGCTGTTAAAGTAAATCAACTTTATGTATTACTGCCATTCTCGTCTGGCCTAATAATGTGGTATTTGTTCACTAATGATATTTATTTTTTGTAAATTTTTTGACATATCATAATAAAATGAATTAACTATAATAAAATTATAAATATTATAAATATTATAAAAATAATTCAAATCTATGAAAAAAATTATTGTCACTGGAGGTTTGGGCTTTATTGGAAGTAATTTAATAGAACTTTTGCTAAAAAAAAAATATTTTGTAATTAATGTTGATAAAGTTTCATATTCATCAAATTTTTATAATACTAATGAATTTACAAAATTTAGAAATTATAAGTTTATAAAATGTGACATAAAAGATAAAAAAATTAACCAAATACTTTTTAAATATAAGCCAAGTTGTATTTTTAATCTAGCTGCCGAAACTCATGTTGACCGTTCTATTGATGATCCTCATAATTTTATTCAGAGTAATATAATTGGAGTATATAATTTATTAGAAAATTTTAAAATTTTTTCAAAAAAATATAAATCTAAATTAATACATGTGTCTACTGATGAGGTTTATGGTGATATTTTAGTTGGTAGATCAAATGAAAAATATCCTTATCACCCAAGCTCTCCCTATGCTGCTAGCAAAGCAGCTTCGGACCACCTAGTTAGTTCTTATGTTAGAACATATAATTTATCAGCAATAGTAACAAACTGCTCAAATAATTATGGACCAAAACAACATCCAGAAAAATTAATACCAAAGTTAATTTATAATTTATTAAATGGTAAGCCTTTACCAATATATGGTAAGGGCATAAATTCTAGAGAATGGATTTATGTTAAAGATCATTGCGAAGCATTATTTAAAGTTTTTCAAAAAGGTAAAGTTGGAGAGTTTTATAATATAGGCTCAAACAAAAATCTTAAGAATTTAGAAATTTGTAAAAGTCTTATTAAAATTTCAAAAAATTTATACTCATTGAACAAAAAAGTTCAAATTAATTTTATTAAAGATCGACCTGGTCATGATGTTAGATACGCACTTAATAGTAATAAGATTAAGAAAAAATTACAATGGAGGCCTAAAACCAACTTTAAAAAAGGAATAAGATTAACTTTTGAATGGTACAAAAATAATCAAGAGTATTACAAATCACTTTCAAAAAAAGATTTTATAAAAAGGTTGGGTAAAATATGATAAAAAAAGGAATAATTCTTGCGGGAGGAAAAGGAACAAGAATGAGTCCATTAACTAAAGCTGTAAACAAGCAGCTACTACCTATTTATGATAAACCACTAATTTATTATCCATTGTCTATTTTAATGCTGTCTAAGATTAAAGATATCTTAATTATTGTAAACAAAGGTCAACTTAATGAATTTAAAAAGCTATTAGGTAATGGTCAAAATCTTGGAATAAAAATTACTTATAAAGAGCAAGACAAACCAAGAGGGTTGCCTGACGCATTTATACTGGGTGAAAAGTTTATAGGTTCAAATAGTGTTTCACTGATTTTAGGTGATAATTTTTTTTATGGTCAAAATTTATCAATCACACTTAAAAGATGTACCAATCTAAAAAATGGAGCAAAGGTTTTATTATACAGAGTAAATAATCCAGAATTATTCGGTGTTGCAAAAATTGACAAGAAAAATAAAAAAATTAAATTTTTAAAAGAAAAACCTAAAAAATTTATCTCGGAACACGCTGTTACAGGTCTATACTTTTTTGATAATAAGGTAGTTAAATATGCAAAAAGCTTAAAGCCATCCAAAAGAAAAGAATTAGAAATTATTGACTTATTAAATAAATATAAAATTAAGAAAAAACTTTCTGCAGAATTTTTAGGAAGAGGTGGAGCTTGGCTCGATACAGGTTCTTTAGATGATTATTATAAAACTTCAGCCTTTGTCCAGGCAGTTGAAAACCGTCAAGGTTTAAAGATAGCTTGTCTTGAAGAAATTGCGTTATTGAATAAATGGATATCAAAATCTCATGTAAAGAAACAAATTAAGTTTTATGGAAATTGTGAATATTCAAACTACTTAAAAAAGATTATTAAAAGAAATGCCTAATATATTGTTAACAGGGGCAACTGGATTTATTGGATCCAACATCTTAAAAGAAATTGAATTAAACAATATAGTATTTGTTATACAAAGAATTAAATCTAAAAAAAAAATTAAAAAAACAAAAAATATTAAAATCATAAATTTTAATGATTACAATTCTCTTCATAACAAACTAAAAAAAATAAAAGTTGATACGATAATTCATTGTGCCACCCATTATAAAAAAGAACATTTTTATAAGGATATATATAAATTTGTTGATTCTAATATTTTATTAGGAAATGTAATCTTAGAAAGTATGAAGATCTTAAATGCTAAACAATTTATTAATCTATCAACCACTTGGGAAGATGATGATAATATTGCAAATAATCCAAAAAATTTATATGCAGCATATAAAAAAAGTTTTAGCTGTATAATTCAATTTTATAAAAAAAAAATTCCTAATACAAAATTTATTGATTTAATGATTGTAGATACCTTTGGAACAAATGATGAAAGAGAAAAGTTAATAAATACTCTCAGACAAAATTATCACAACAAAAGAACATCAAAAATAATATCTAAAAGACTATACCTTAACTTGGTAAATGTAGATGATATTACAAATGCCATAAAAATTATTTTACAAGGCAAAACCAAAACCGGAAAATATATTTTAAAAAATTCACAATACTTGAATATTTTTAAGTTAATACAATATATAAATAAGGATAATAATAATAAGATGAAAGTAAAATGGCTTTCTAATAAATTAATAAAAAACAAAATATCAAAATACAAAAAATTAAAAAGTTGGAATCCTCAAAAAAGTAAGATAAGTAATATCAGAGATTTAATTTTAAATTAATTCAACCTAGATCTATTTATGAAAAAAGTTTATTATGGCAAAGCTGTGTATGACGATAAGGAAATAGACGCAGTCATTAGAGTATTAAGAAATGAGAGTTTATCATTAGTTGATGGAAAAAATGTTAAATTATTAGAAAAAAAAGTTTCATCAATATTTGGAAAAAAATACGGTTTAATGGTCAATTCTGGATCATCCGCTAATTTACTGGCTATTGCATCTTTTGATTTTAAAAAAAATTCTGAAATAATTACTCCTAACTTAACTTTTTCAACTACAGTTGCTCCTATTTACCAATTAGGTTTAATCCCTCATTTTATTGGGGTAGAAAAAAATAAATTTTTAGCTGACACATCTCATCTAGAAAAATGTATTAATAAAAAAACTGTTGCAATAATGATCCCTAATTTACTTGGTAATATCGCTGATTGGAAAAAAATAAATTCAATTGCAAAAAAGTATAAACTTAAGGTAATTGAGGACTCAGCTGACACTATTGGATATACGATTGATAAAAAAAATGCTGGGAAATATTCTGATATAACAACAAATAGTTTTTATGCATCACATATTATTAATGGAGCTGGAACAGGAGGAATAGTTTGTTTTAATGATTTTAAATTATACCAGAGGGCAAAGCTTCTTAGGGGATGGGGTAGATCTTCGGCACACTTTAACGAGTCAGAAAGTATAAAAGATAGATTTAATGTAAAAATATCTGGAATTGATTATGATGCAAAATATATATTTTCAGATCTCGGATATAATTTTTTACCTTCAGAAATTTCTGCAGCGTTTGCTATAGAGCAAATAAAAAAACTTAAAGATAATATTAAAATAAGAAACAAAAATTTTGATCATTTAAAAAAATTTTTTAAGACTTACAATGAGTTATTTCATCTTCCAGAACAATATAAAAATGTGAAAACACCATGGTTAGCTTTTCCTTTGGTTATAAAAGAAAATAAATATTTTTCTAGAAAAGAAATGCAAATTTATTTCGAAAAAAATAATATTCAAACAAGAACAATTTTTACCGGAAATATTTTAAAACAACCAGTTATGAATGATAGATTTTACAAAAAACATCCTAGGTGTGATGGAGTTGCAAATGACGTTATGAAAAATGGAATTTTACTTGGGTGTCACCAAGGTATGAAAAAAAATGAACTAGATTATATATGTAAGACATTTACTAAATTTTTAAAACATTGCAATTAAAAAAAACAAAATTTTCTGGACTAATATTCTATAAAAGAGAAACTTTTAAAGATAGTCGGGGTTATTTCAGAGAATTATTTTTAGAAAAGAATATAAAAAAAAAATTTGTTTTTGATTATTACTCTTTATCAAATAAAAATGTACTTAGAGGGCTTCATTTGCAATTAAAAAAACCTCAAGGAAAGCTAATAACTCTTATAAGTGGAAAAATATTCGACGTTGTTGTAGACTGTAGACCAAAATCGAAAACTTTTGGTCAATTTTTTTCAGTTGAACTTTCTGAAAATAAAAATAGTTCTTTATATATTCCTGAAGGTTTTGCACATGGATTTTGCAGTTTGGCTAATAATACTATTTTGCACTATAGATGCACAAATTATAGACACAAAGCTTCTGAAACTGGTATTTATTGGAATGATAAAAGTTTAAATATCAATTGGCCAAAAAAAAAGTTTATAATTTCACGTAAGGATCAAAAAAATATTTCATTTGAAAAATTTTTGCAGTCTAAGAAATTTAATAAAATACAGTGGTAACATTAAATTAGATAGAAGCACTGACTTTAGTTACACAATCATATGGTTTTGACTTCTAGGTAATTGCATTAAGAGCCACATTTTTTATACTAAATTTAATATTTATCTTAACTAAAATAAAAGCTTCTTTGCAATCATTACTACTATTGTTCTGATTTTAAGAGGAGAGAGAATGATCCGCTTAAGATTAAACCATGTTGCGCCCAAAACCATAAAAATAACTGCATAACGATCATAACTTAAGTATTTTAGAATCTTAAAATTTATATTATGACAAGGGTAAACTATAAGAAAATTTTGAATCATTGTCTGAATACCATCTTTGCAACCAGTTAGTAAAAAATGTTTATAAAGCAAAAAAAAAGGAATGAACATTTTTCCTCCACCTGATTGACTCCATGAGGTAGATTTAGATGCAGAATCGGCCGGCTCACCTCGCACACTAACCACTCGGCCAGTAAGAGCGATTTTGCCAATTGAAGCTAATAGACAAATTGCAACAAAAGCCTCATCTGGCATTAAATTTAACCTTTGTCCAGTTTCCCTTGAAATAAAATACTCCATATAATTCAACTCTTTTAGCTTATCAAAACGTAACATAACAGCACTTCTGGAGGGATGGATGGTGTGGGTAAAAAGGTTTTTTTTCATCAACGTATTGCCATCAACATAATGCCAATTTTGATAATTAAAGTTCACCATGGTCTGGGGAGCATTTTCTATTAAAGAGCTAGCTATACTTAAATAACAATCAGGCATCTCTTCAATGGTCTTAATTGAGTCTGAAAAAAAATGCTTATCAATCAGCCAATCATCGTGATCCAACATAACCATATATTTACCAATCGCCTTACTCAAAACAAACTGCAAATTCCAGTAGTAATTAAGGTTTTCTTTCTGACGATAATATTTAATTTCCAAGCCTGAATCACACTTAGCCCGTTTTTCATCTACCAATGCTTTTAAACTATTTGGAGAGTTATCATCAGATAGAATTATTTCTATTGGTCTGTGCGTTTGGGCTATAACCGACTCTATTGTTTTGTTTGTATATTCTGGTTTATTATAGGCAGGTATAACAACTGAAACTAGATTTTTATCCATTAAATTCTATATTAGGAAGATTGATGAAAATTACCTTCGCTTACAAGCTGACCTTTGTCAAGTTTAAATATAATATCACAATTTTTAACTGTATCTAAACGATGAGCAATTATAATGATCGTGATATCTTTACCAAGATTGTCTACTGCCTCCATTACAACTTTTTCTGTTTGATTATCTAGTGCACTTGTGGCTTCATCTAGAATCAATACTTTTGGATTATGATATAAAGCTCTAGCAATTCCAATTCGTTGTCTTTGACCACCAGATAATCTAACTCCATTCTCACCAATTGTAGTTTGGTATTGTTGTGGTAATTCTTCTAATACAAAATTGTGTAAATTTGCAATTTTAGAAACTTTTTCGACAACGTCTTTTTTAATATCTTTAAGTTTTACTCCAAAGGCAATGTTAGCTTCAACTGTATCATCAGTTAGATAAATATGTTGTGGCACATAACCAATAGATTTTTGCCAGGCACTTGAGTTTTGTTCTGATATAACTTTTCCATCAATTTCTAGGGTTCCTTTTTGAGGTTCAAGCAATCTAAGAATAATATCAACTAATGTAGTTTTGCCACTACCAGTAGCTCCCACCAATCCAACAGATGACTTTGAAGGAATAGTCAAATTAATATCTCTTAGTGCTACTCTTGATGAATTGGGATAATTATAGTGAATATTTTTTAAAGTAATTGCTTTATTAAATGTCATAACACCTTGATCCTTATTTTCATAAAATGGCTTAAGATTCTTAAAATCTGTATATAATTTATCAAGTGATGGACCAACAAAAGTTAGTTGCGTAAATGATCCATAAATTTGTTGCAGTGCAGGCATCAAACGATAACCAGCAAAAACATATAAGCTTAATATGGGTAAACTAGTATTAAAGTTACCTGTTTTAGCCATGGTATAAAGTATTATTAGCAAAACACCTCCAAAAGCGATCATTTCTAAAATGAAACGGGGTAATTGACTTGTAGCATGTAATGCAGCTTGATTTCGAGCAAATATTTTAGCAGAATTAGAAAATAATTTAATATAAATTTTCTCTAATCCTCTAACTTTTAATTCTTTTATAGCTCCAAAGGCTTCACTGACTGATCTAAAACGTAATTGATTATTTTTTAAATTTTCTCCTCCAAGATGACTCAGATATTTTCTTACAAAATAAAAAATAAGCAAATACACAGCCGCAAATGACAAACCAATAATAAATGTAAGTTTTGGGTTAACTATAAATAATAAAGTTATAAGTGTAATCGTAATAATAATCTTGGAAATCAATTCAATTAATGGGTTCATGCCATTTCCAATTACTTGAGCCACTTCTGATAAAATAGTTTTTCCAATATCCGCACTATGACGAGATAAAAACCAACTATAAGGTTGGTGCAAGTATCCTTCCAGCAAACTTTTTCCAATACTATATTCTCTCATAAGAACGAATCGAGCTTGCAAATAAATTGTAAGAGCTTTAAAAAAGAGCGAGCAAATTAAAAGTAAAAATACTAAAACTCCTAAAGCAAAAATAAATTCTTTTTTAGTTTCAACTCCAAAAATACTTGAAGCCTCAAACATAGTTTTTAAAATAACATTTGTCTCAACCAAACCTTGGTTGGTAAGAACTGCCATAAAAGGCAAAATAGAAGCAACTCCAATCATATCTAACAATGCCATTATTGTAATCATTATCAATAACAAGCCTAAGTGTTTACGTTGATGAGAAGAAAGTAAAAAAAATAATTTTTTAAACGTTTTCATAAGCTTTTATATAACTCTCATAAGTTTTTATTAAACCTTCCTTTAAGCTTGTCTTGGACTTAAAACTAAGGTTTTTTATTCTCCCACTATCTAATAATTTTTTAGGGTTACCATCTTTTTTAGTTTGATCAAAATTAATTTTTCCTTTGAAGCCCACAATTTCTTTTATATTATGTGCAAGATCTTTGATGGTAACCTCTTGACCACTTCCAACATTTATATGACTACGTGTTATTAATGTTTGTTCATCATAAATTTTTTTATCTATATTCATTAAATGAATTGAAGCTCTTGCCATGTCATCAACATATAAGAATTCACGCTTAGGTCTTCCGGTTCCCCAAACAGTAACACTCTCTAAATTATGGATTTTTGCCTCATGAAAGCGATAAATCAAACCTGGAATTACATGACTATCTTCATCATTAAAGTTATCTTCTGGTCCATATAAGTTTGTTGGCATAATACATCGGTAATCAATTTCATGTGTTTTACCATACTGACGATTATAACTTTCACACATTTTAACTCCAGCAATTTTTGCAACAGCATACGGCTCATTAGTTGGCTCAAGTTTTCCACTTAACAATTCTTCTTCCTTAATAGGTTGATTGGCATTTCTTGGGTATATGCAGCTTGATCCTAAAAATAATAATTTTTTAACACCATTTAAAAATGAATTATGAATGATATTATTTTGAATCATTAAATTTTGATAAATGAATTCTGCTGGATAAGTATTATTTGCATAAATACCACCAACTTTTGCTGCTGCTAGATAAACCTGATCAATTTTTTTATCTTTAAAAAAATTATGAACATCTCGTTGATTTAATAAATCAAGCTTATCTCTATCTTTTGTAATGATCTCAGATTCTTGATTTTTTAATAAACGAACTAAAGAAGACCCAACCATACCATTGTGACCTGCTATAAAAATTTTTAATCTAGTCATTATAGATTGATAATTTTACTAATTTTTCTTGTTAATAAATTGATTATTTTTTTCTACTTTTAAATCTTCAGTAATCATTTCTTTAACTAATTGTTCAAATGATATTTTTGGCGTCCAGTTCAATTTTTTTTTGGCTTTACTGGCATCTCCTAATAAAGTTTCAACTTCTGTTGGTCTAAAGTATCTTGGATCAACTTTTATAACGTCACTTCCTTTAAATGATCCCACCTCATTTAAATTTTTACCACTCCATTCTATTTTCATATCTAAATACATAGAGGCTAGATTGATAAAGTCTCTTACTGAATATTGTTTGCCAGTTGCAATAACAAAGTCTTCAGGTTTTTCTTGTTGTAACATTAGCCACTGAGCTTCAATATAATCTTTTGCGTGACCCCAGTCTCTTAGTGCATTGAGATTTCCAAGATATAATTTTTTTTGAATTCCTAATTTTATTCGAGCAAGCGCTTTTGTAATTTTTCTTGTAACAAATGTTTCTCCTCGAACAGGACTTTCATGATTAAATAAAATCCCATTACAAGCATAAATACCATAGGCTTCTCTATAGTTAACTGTTATCCAATAAGCATAAAGCTTTGCAGCTCCGTATGGGCTTCTTGGATAAAAAGGTGTTTTTTCATTTTGTGGAGTTTCTTGCACATTGCCATATAATTCAGAAGTTGAAGCTTGATAATATTTAGTTTTTTTTTCTAATTTTAAAATACGTATTGCTTCTAAAATTCTAAGGGCTCCTATAGCGTCTGAGTTTGCGGTATATTCTGGTTCCTCAAAAGATACTGCCACATGACTTTGTGCAGCTAGATTATAAATTTCATCAGGTTGCACTTCTTGAATTATTCTAATCAACGAAGTTGAATCTGTTAAATCTCCATGATGTAAAATAAATTTTCGATTAGTTTCGTGAGGTTCTTGATATAAATGATTAATTCTATCAGTATTAATTAAAGAAGTTCGTCTTTTAATGCCATGGACTTCATAACCTTTATTTAACAAAAATTCCGCAAGATAGGATCCATCTTGCCCTGTTATTCCAGTGATTAAAGCTTTTTTCATCAAAGTTTTTTAGTTTATAAAACTAAATTATTATAAAGACATTATCTTTATAATCAATTTATTGAAGGGAATTTTTAATAATTAATGTTCAAATAATTTAATTATACTTTACAATCTATTTCAAATAAAAATTTTTTTCAGTGCATAAATCAAGCCAATTGAGCTATTAGTACTGGTCAGCTACACGCATTACTGCGCTTCCACATCCAGCCTATCAACGTG
>Ga0209533_1004907_pt1 | contig 11496 bp, 17 predicted proteins | sample COG_04_FD_184748 | JGI IMG/M metagenome (GOLD analysis project Ga0209533, IMG submission 184748) | Pelagic Microbial community sample from North Sea - COGITO 998_met_04 (SPAdes) (version 2) | ecosystem: Environmental > Aquatic > Marine > Neritic zone/Coastal water | place: Helgoland, sampling... | reverse complement strand
GCAGTTTGAAGTTACATCACAATTACTCAGGCTCGATCTCGGTCTCTGCCCCAGACTCTGCCCCAGACTCGTACCCCACCTTGGACTCCACTTCGGACTCCACTTCGGACTTGGTTTCCGTGTCCGTGTTGACGGGTCGCGACTTCGATTTACGGGGGCGAAACACTCGCTTTCTGCACAGTCGATCCCAAATCCGGAAAAGGGGTTTCACGGCCAACAATTCCAAAATACACTCCCGGTACTGCGTCGGATTTTGTGCCTCGACCGCGTGACACAATTGGACAGCCAGACAGGGGACTTGGCTGAAGGAGATTTGATGGTGGTCAGCGGGTGCAAATCCGTGCCCACGTATCTCGCGCAGCGCAAACTCCGTGAACTTGTCGTACACGTCGCGGTTGCTATTGCGGGTGGCCTCGTACAACTCATGCACAAGAACGGCGCGAACCTTCCAGTCCAGTGACGCGGCGTTCAGCGACATGGACTTGAACGAAATCATTTTGGTGATGGCGCGGGGACTTAGATGGTTCCAAATGGTTCGTGGGTGAGTTCGGAGAACGAATGGAATTTTCGGCGGAAAATCAGAGTGACCTCTGGGAGGCAGCCGGGGACAACGAACTCGCTGATTGCAAAAGGTGTCGCATGAACCGGTGCAATTTGTGCACTCCGGTGAGAGAGAAGTGAAAATTCGAAAAAGAAAGAACCGCTTTAGTTATCTCACGCACAATACATGTCCAGTGTGACACGTGCGCGCAACACGACTCGCTGCGACCGGAGAACCTCTTCCGCGTTTTTCAGAGTAGCCCGTGCCCAGTGGACCCGTCTCTGACACGTCTTTGACCATGATTTTGTGTGGGCGTGGGGACTTGGATGGTACCTGTGGTATTCGGACGAGTTCGAAGGAACATCAGAGTGATGCCCGGGAGGCAGCCGGGGAAACGAACTCACTTCATTGCAAGATAGGTCCGGGCTATTTTTACTTTCACAATATAGCGAGTTTGTGAATCCCCGGCCGCCTCCCAGAGGTCACTTTGAATTTCCGCCGAAAATTCCATTCCTCCTTAAAACTCACCCGAATACCTGAGGCACCATCCAAGTCCCCACGCGGTTCATTTCGAATCATGGTCAAAGACACTTCCATGCGCGCGTCCCGGGCGGCGAAGTCTGTGCGACCCATCTGGGCGGCCCACGACGCCAAATGGGCAACCAAGTTGAAGCGGGACATGCAACGTAAACAAGCAACGTTCCGCTCGTGGGAGCGATTAGTTCGTGCGCGCGTGTTTGACGCCGCAAAAAGTTTGCCCGGTGTCCAGGCAGTGGCTGCGGCGCGTCAGCGACTAACCGCGGCAATCGTCGCGCGGAATGCGTTTGAACCTACATATCACCCTGACGAGGAGGATGCTATGTTTGATGAAGGGATGAAGCGCGTCTGCCAGTCGCGAGTCGATCTGGCGCGCGAAGCTGTGAAAGCCGCCGAGCGCCAGTTGGCATCGCAGCGTACTATTGCGAGCGCGCGCATCCATGCGGAAGCCTATGCCTTTTATTTGGACGAGCAAGATAACTAAATATGGAGGCGTGTCGTCTCATTGGAAGCACATGGGTCTCAACGTGTGGAAATGGGGACGTGTGAGATAACTAAACCGGTTCCTTTTACAATCAAGCATGTTTATCGACCCCCAGCTGCCTCCCCGAGGTCACTCTGAATTTCCGCAGAAAATTCCATTGGTTGACTGAACTCAAAGTATGTCGTCCAATCCCAAAACATTCAGTGCATCTCCAATGGACGCACCCGCCGAACACATGCCCATGCCGCCGTCTAAGCAAGTGGAAATGATAGACATCCGGAAGGGGATTGAATTGATGATCTCACTGTTCATCGTTGTACTATTAACCGCCACAAAGTAAACGGTAAGGTCATGGAACAATGACTGAACTGCATAAGTTTCTACGCAGCTTCAGAATGGCGCATTGCGCGCAGCCTTGGCGACTGGCGAGCGTGGTAGTTTACCACCCTCACGTGGTTTCTTGCATAGTGTGATGCACAGCACAAATTCATTCATACCCGCGCGCCTCATTTGTGATTCATTGTATCGTTCAACCAGAAACGACAGCACAGACGAAGACTGTGTCACATGCGCCACTTGCTGCATTGTAGTGGCTGTCAAGATGCCTTCTGCACGTAGCTCCATTTCAGCGACCTCGATGACCGGAATACATTGAAAGACAATGCCCACGACTAGACGAAGCCGCTGAGGGTAATTGGTGTTGTACTTCCTCCCATACATTCGGCACCATTCCAAGACATCAGTTGGATTCATGTGCGGCACACTGTCAATTGCAGCCTTCCAAATGAATAGTGTTGGGTCCCACATGTGTGTGTCCAAAAGGGGTCGCAGGCAATGCAGATGATGCACGATTTCGTCGTCGGTTGAAGTAGGACATGCCAAAAGTTGTTTCAGCATTGGGCGCATTTTTGCGCGCACCGATGTAGGCAAAAAATACAGTTTTGTTGGCGTGCATGTCGGTTGACTTGTGCCCGTCTCCCGGCGGAGGTCATCGCACATGGTTTTGATGTCAAGGAGTACCGCACTCATTGTGGTTTAATTCGCACGTGGGAACTTGGATGGTACCTCTGGTCCTCGGGCGAGTTCGGCGGGCGAATGGAATTTCCGGCAAAAATTCAAAGTGATCATTGGAGGCGAGAAGAGTGATGTGATAAGAAAGTTACATCCACAACTGAGGCATTTGCGCGCGCACGTGACACAATTGGGCGTCGTGGTCCATTTGGTCGCACATGCTGCGGTAGTCCGCCTTGGCATAGTAGAGCCATGTCTGTGCGCGCGTCACCCGAAACACGACGGGCGCCTCTTCGCGACGCTGCTCCGAGTGTGGCAGATTTTGTGCAGCCACCCGTTCGCACAGTTCACGTTGTTCGGCGCGGGCGTCGCGCAGTTCGTTTTTCGCATACTGAATCTCGTGCCACTCGGGAGAGTTCCGCAGCAATGCGCGACGCTCTGCGCGTTGACAAGATGACACACGAAGTGGTTCGACACGTACACATGCGACACGTTTACGTGCAGGTGCGGATCGGTGGCGTGTGGATGAAGTGGCAACCATCTGGATCTCAATTTCGGATGCACGCGGGGACTTAAATGGTGCCTCTAGTATTCGGGGTGAGTTCGACGGGTGAATGGAATTTCCGGCAAAAATTCAAAGTGACCGTGGGAGGCGAGGAGTGCGTGGGAGGGCGGGTAAAAAATGTACATCACCTCGGATTCAATCCGACTGCACTCCTCGCCTCCCACGGTCACTTTGAATTTTTGCCGGAAATTCCATTCGCCCGTCGAACTCACCCGAATACCAGAGGCACCATCCAAGTCCCTACGCCATCAACCAAATGTTTTCGTTCAAGTCTATGGTGCTGAACGCCGCATCAGTGGACTGGAAGGTTCGCGCCATTCTCGTGAATGAGTTGTACGAGGCCACCCGCAATAGCAACCGCGACGTGTACGACAAGTTCAAGGAGTTTGCACTGCGCGAGATCCGCGGACGCGGATTTACACCCACTGGCCACAGGCACATCTCCTTCAGCGAGGTCCCTTCCATTGTTGTTCAATTGTGTCACGCAGTCGAGACACAGGACTTGGTGCGGTACCGGGAGCATATTTTGGAATTGCTGGCCGTGCAGCCCCTTTTCACCATTTGGAACCGCCTGTGCAAGAAGCGCGCGTTTCGCCCCCGCAAATCGAAGTCGCACTCCGCCCACGCGGACATGGAAACGGAGGCCGAGGTGGAGTCCAAACTAGGGTACGAGTCCGGGGCAGAGTCTGGGTCGGAGACCGAGATCGAGCCCGAGTATTCGTGATGTAACTTCAAACCGTCACTTCAAACCGTAACTTCGGGTCGCGACGTAACTGAATCCTAAAATGCACCGCCTGCCCACCACAGACCCGCGTCATTTGGGTCACTCTCAAAATTCCTCCAAAACTCCCGGCTGCCCCCATTGAGTCAGTGGTACCATCCAAGTCCCTGCGCCATTCACAAATGTCGATCCTCAACTGTCCAACCCATGGGGTTCTGCACTGTTCCCTTCCGCGACGCGGGTCAGTAGTGGAATCCCCCGCGAACGTGTGCCCCTACTGTTACCAGACTGTCGTGGAACAACTTACAGATACCCTGCGCATCATCATGGGGCGTGTCGTTCCTGGTCGCTGCGGGACGCTGGATTCTCCGTGGAGCAAAGGAAACGGTCGTCGCACTCCTGTCTCGCAAGTGGTCGAGAACCGCGAGTGGAAATGTGTTCGCATGTGTTCGATTGTGTTCCGGTACTCGGATCTCGCCGCCACGTTTCAATATGGCGTGCATTTGGAAGGTCGTGGACTGGAGGAGGCACGCGATGCGTTTCTGGAATCTGTCCAAACCCAACTCGCAGCGATTGTGGACGCAAATGCACACAGTCGCAAGCGCAAAGCAATCGACGTCCTCGTACGATGGACGCCAGTGTGTGGTGGTGCTGGTGGCGGCGGTGTGGTGATGGGTGCTGGTGGCGGCGGTGTGGTGATGGGTGCGAGTGACAACGAGTGGAGTGGAGAGGGTGGCAAACTTGCCTATATGGCGGATCAATCCGAGTAAACTAAACAAGTGATTGTCTCTTTCTTTTTTTGTTTTAGGTACAATTTGGTTGTTTGTGGGGGGTTGTGAATATTGTTGATTGAAAAGTAAGGTTAGAGGATGGTTTCGCCATTTTCGCGTTCGAAAAGGTATGAACGCAGGCGCATGGTTTTGCAACGTTCGGTGGCGAGTGCATCAAGCGCGTTCTTCAGGTCGATTTGAGTGGCAGCCAAGTCTTTCTGACTTTGCGCGAGGAGTGCCGTGTCCGTGGGCCCCGCGTGTGGTGGGGGTAACTTCCGTTTGAGCGGAGTTGCCTTGCAGTTCTGTTGCCGACGTAGGAGTGCGTCGACTTGCACTGTGAACTGGCGAAGCGATGGCTGATCCATGAGTCCATAACTGAACACGAGCACTGTGCTCTCGCCATCACACGTGACAGTCACCTTGGGAAAACAGTGGTGCCGGCCCTGGGTAAAGACTCCCGTGCCATACACGTAGTCAAGATGAACGTGAAAGCCCTCGCATCCATCCGTTGCCGTGTGCAACCACTGCAATGTCTGGTCGAAGCACTGGGGACATGACCGGAGTGTTTCGCCCGTGGGCATGCAGCCTTTCACATATCCATGTTTGGAACAATGCATGCCCTGGGTTGAAAGTACCACGGGGATGTTTGGGAGCGCTTGCATCACCTGAACGGCCCAATCGTACACATACTGCATGATGAGCATGTGAAATCGCGGGGACTTGAAGCGTTCCTCCGGTGCTTGCCTGAATCCCGTCTTGAAAATCGCCGAAAATTCAGAGTGATGATTGGGTGAGCCCGGGAGCCGGAAGAGCGGGGTGTTCGAAACTTACATCGCGTTGAGTCAATTTGTATTCCCCTCAAAAATCAAATTACCGCAGTTACGTTACGCCGAAAGGTAGATCACGCCATTCACGCGGGCCACCACATGCACCGCGTCCACAAGCACGTAGGGGTACGCGTCTTCCGTGGTAGGGTCGGGATTGTCTGAACAATCCGTCTCTGCACACATGGTCAGGCCAGACACAATTTGATGGTACTCTTCTACGGCCGCCTTATCGCCCACTGCGTACAACTGGGTTTCCCCATCTTCACACACGCTAATCAGTTTCACATGTCCATTGTGAAGGGCGCGGAAATACGACTCATCGTGTTCAAAAAAGTCGCCGGCCGGGATGGTGCTGAGAGGGGCCATTGGCGTAGGGACCAGCATGCGATAACTTGGTTCGATGGCCGTCTCTTTCTTGAGCGGTGCCTCAGGGGAAGCAAGAGTTGTGAGTTTGCGCTTGGACATAATGTGTGGACGCGGGGACTTGGACGGTTCCACAGTTTCGAATCAACTTGCTCAAATGCAAAACGAAATTTCACATCAAAATTCAGAGTGCCGTTGGAGTGGCGGGCGAGGACGGGTATGCGGCGGAATTGGTAAGGTAACTTCAGATAATGGGCGAGCATCCCTCTCTCCAATGACACTTTGAATTTGTGCCAAACGTTTCACAGGACTCACCGTCTGTTCAGTCGAACCATCCAAGTCCCTGTGTTGAAATGAATCCGATGAGCTTCCGGTTCGTCATTGGGGGGCGCCGTCCCCATCAACTATGCGACGCCTGTGGAAAACACACAAAACATCTCATGTGTGGAGCTTGTCGCAGCACACGGTACTGTTCCCACACATGCCAACAGTCGCACTGGAAGGTCCACAAGCCTGCATGCAAAATCATGGCCCAACAGTTGGCGGCGGTCGACCGCAATTTGTTGACACATTTCCGCCATGCGTGGCCAACCCACGCGAATCGGTTCCCGGCACTCGCCAACACCCGCTGGACCCGCAACGCACGCATCAAAGGAGTGAGTTTTGCGTCCGGCATTTTTGTGTCGGTCCGGGTCTACCCACAGTGGTCGCTCCGGAGCATTCAGATCCTGATGTATTTACCACCGTACAACAAGGCCAACATGACGCTCTTGATTGCGGGTATGGCGTCAATTTTACGCAACCACCCATTGTACCAGCAATTTCAGATCAAAAAATAACTTAACAACTACCCCACCTTTTTGCTGACCGGGCACCACAAAGTGCATTTTTATTTTTCGCCCAAATTCTTCCTCTCCATCCCGCGAACCAGTGGAACGATTGAAGTCCCCGCGCCCACAATGTCGGAGCACACTCCCATCTCATGGAATCTCCCCTCCACACCGGAGGGTTTGAAAACCTTGAATCTGGGAAACGGCAACGCGCTGTTGGTCCAGCCAGCGGTTCGAGACGCGCTGAACACCCGTGTGCTTCGCCAGCGGTTTTTCCGCATGGGTGCAAAGCAGATCCCCATGCCCCGCCTCACGGGTATGACGGCGGACCTCCATTCGGGTCCAATACAGTACAAATATTCGGGCGGTGTGGATGTGGCTGTCCAGGAGACAAAGTCGCAGTTCGTGTTGCGCCGGACTCTGAACAAAGTGACAGGGACCACCAGCACTTGTGGTCTGTGGAATGCGTATGGATTCAACTTGATTCCGGATGAGGATTTGGTGGTTCCGATTTCGGACGACGAGCGTGAAATTTCATTTACGGGTGCAGTGCCAATGGTGATTGGCGTCACATGGTTGTCGGACCCGGGCGACAAGTGGGTACTGGTGCTTCGCAGCAAGACAAAAAACGCCAAAGCGCGCTACACAACCCACAAAATACGGATGGAATCCAACCAGGTTTTTTGTATGGGTGGAGTGACGTTTCAGCAAGAGTGGACACATGAGATCCCCAAAAGCAGCAAGACATTCCCGCACCCCGGGCAGCGTGTGTCGGTGACCTATCGACGCATCCTGCCCAACGCGCGAGTTGTGAAGCGCTGCCCCGATTCACAACTCCCCGATTTCCCTGCCAAATGCAAATAAGTGAGTTAACAATTACACACACACACACAAGATTGTTTTCTTGAGGGAGGGACCGCAAATCACTTTGAATTTTGTTTCTTTTTTTTCATGTCTTCATCATGAGTGTCATTTTTCAGTACCAGTGTTCCCATCATGGTGAATTTTTGTGTGGACAGGCCATCACACTGTGTCCCTTTTGCTTTTATGTGATGGTCGGACGCGTCCGGCAATCCGCCCAAGCCTCTGGATGTCTCTCAATCATTCAGCCACTACCGGGATTCCTATTGAACTTGAATGGCACTTGGGTGGTAATGCTAGGAATTGCGATGCGCAACACGAGCGGGACAGTTTTGTCCAAAACTGGGATTGAACAGCGGGTGCCTCCACTCGTCCTGGACTACGCGAAAATGCACCAACAGGAGCTCGATGCGGTGATGTCTCATGCCCAGCGCATCATTCGTGGTCAGTGTCAATTCAACATTATGGTTGCAACCTTGGCGCGTGCCACACCCGCCACGACAGCCCTCATCACGCCAGAGATCTGTAGTACTGCCTCTGTGTTAGCCTCAATGGCCACATCAGTGGTTCAAAAATAGATCATTTGTGTGTTGTATAAATCTTATATTCATGACCACAATATAACCCCTATACATCTGACCGAGAGTCTTTCTGTGCACTTTTATTTTTCGCCCAAATTCTTCCTCTCCATCCCGTGAACCAGTGGAACAATTGAAGTCCCCACGTCCAACTAGTGTCCCGGCGGAAATGCCATTTTCTTCCTCGAGTTCGCTCGTGAATGCGCTCATCAACTCCTCCGCCCCCTCGGATGATGCGCTTGTTGTTGTGCCCGTCGAATACACCAACACATCGCACAATGATTCGATTGTACAAGCAGAATATGCATCGATTCCTGTGAACGATGCCGAGGCGGAAGCGCGAGCGAATGAGGCTCAGGCGCGAACGGCGGGGGCGGAAGTGCGCGCGGCGGAGGCTTGGGCACGAGCGAATGAGGCTCATACTCGAGCGAATGAAGTCAACGCACAAATCCCCCGTCCAGCCACAACATCGTTTACCATGGCAAATCACACCGCCCATGGTTGCAGCGGGTGACTTTTGATGGGTGTAGATGCGACGGAGTATCGTCGTACACACAACGGCTGCATCGAATTGACGTCTCGTGACATTGTGATTACCAATGACAATGTTCTTCGCATGTGCCAGCACAATGTTCAGTTCCCTAATGGTGATATTTTCATCCTGAGTGTACCTACCTTGATGGCACCAACTCCATGCCGATCTGGACCCGATGACCCTGTCATCTGCTATGGACCGACAATTATCACCAATGAGAATCGCGCAGAATTGGAACGCTGTGGAACAATTCACCCGGACACGGAGGATCCAGCGTTTGTTGTTGCAACCCATATAAGTGTGTAGTGTTAATTTACCGACACGATGACTTGATGGGTGAATTTGCGGCGCGTGCGTCGCACATCTTTTTGAACCAATTTTCCTCAATCACCTGATCCTTTGTCTGAGTCGTCAACTGTGGTGGCACACGCATTGCCGGAATTTGGGTGTGTGAAAAAGAAGGGTGTGGAGGTGTGGATGTGGTGGAGGAGGAGGAGGAGGACATATTACCGACTTGAATTTTTATGTGTTTTTGAAAATCATATAAAAGGTTAGGGTGACGAGGCGTGAGGCGGAGTAATTAAATTGCATTGGAGTGAGTTCGCAGATGACCGCATAACCAAAAGTAAATTAGGATCAACTTAATATCCTAACATTTCAAAATCTTCAGCATACAATTTATACACTTTTTGTTTCATATTAGGTGTGTAATGTTTTAATAAAAAATCGATTTAACTGGCTCGTGATTATATGTCTTCGACTTCATTCCAAGCCACTCTTCAATTGCTCTGTGCAACAAATCATTCCCGCGCTTTCAAATGGAATCGTTCCATACAATGTGCCTTGATAGGAACTATTGGTCCATGAATCCAGTAGGGACCCATCCTCTTGGTATGTGAATGGCCGGCCTAGATCACATCGCCAATCATCCTCCGTAATCCCATTCACACACATGTTGTCGCACCCACTTGGATCATACTCTTGGGCAGTAATACAAGCCAGGGAGGTTGGTTTGTATGCTGCAATATCACAACAATTGGAGGAACAATAATTCTTTGGAATGGAGTCTACTTGTAAAAGGGATTTAACCGCGTCCATTTCAAGTAAGGTTTGGAAATCATCGCACGTTAGATTTGCAGCATCTTGGTTGGAAAATGCAGCAAGTTCAGGTCCAAATGCTTGCACCATGTCTGTACATGTAAGTTCCGTTTTCGTTGGGTTGGCAATGTCATATCCAGTATAGGTTATTGTTGGACATTCTTGATTCAGAATTTGTGTTTCATCAGAGTCCGCCTCCCTTTGTGGAACCCGAAGCACCCAGTAGAGTAGAACCGTCACAATGGCACAAAAAGTCAGACTGCCAAGACATGCTGTAACAACAGAGAACAAAAACAGATCCATTTGTTTAAAGTACCTTATAAAAATCTATTGAACCTGCTCGCGACGATTAGGTGTTACATACCACAAACTGCCACTCTCAAAATTCCGGAACAAGTTGTGCATTCACCCATTGGATCGTTTCACGCATCACATCGAGCGATAGTTTCGTCTCCCCGTTGGAGTTCCCACGTGCACCAGTCATTGGGTCAAACAGGCCTCGGATGATGAGCACCGCAGAAACTTCACGAACGGCGTCGCGTCCTGTGGTGTGTAGGTCGATGATCTCGTGACGCGTTGTCAGTGATGTGTATTTCATCCGAAGTATCAATCCAATTTGGAGGGAAGTGGCTTCACGCAGGCTCGTCCCAGCAAAGGGGCGTAAGGGTCTTCAATGCGTGGGCACAATGGTCTTCCCTCCTTGGGAATTTGTCGAACAAAGAGGTCACATCAAGGCCCAATTTGATAAACGTGGTCACCAACGTTTGGGGTGATGGAGAGGGGGGTGAACAAATGTACGATGGTGAGCGCACTGGATCCCGCTCCATCACCCCAAACGTCACTTTGAATTTTCGCCTCAAATCTCGCCCTCATCCCAGTGGCACATTTGAAGTCCCCGTGCAAATTGAAAATCATGGTTGTGGTGAAGTCGCCCACACGCACTGCTCGCGCAAACCGGGCCGCGCGCCGTACATTCGCACAAAACTTGTTGGCCAGGCGCCGGCAAGCGGCTTTGACACGCATGCGCCGTGAAACTCCATTGGGCGCGCAAGATCCTACCACTCGGCAAACACTCGCCCCTCTCGGCGAGTGTACAAAATACGGCGACCGTCGGAATGTCCCAAGTACCGGTCGCACCGTTCGGTGCATGACCAACAAGCATGACCCGCATGGGACACTGGTGGACGCGGGAAGCTTGTTCCCATCATCCCCTGCAAAATCATGTTTGCTATTTACGGACGGCTGTCTGCCTACCACCAAGAAGACGGATGAACGTGCAAAGTCGTGTTTTCTGTTTACGGATGGCATTCTACCGGACGTTGGCGCTACAGCGGATACGGACACGGACACAAACTTCGGACTGAAGCGTCGCCGCGTTGCCGCCCGCCACGCGCTGTATACAGTACTCTTGGAGCGCCTGGCAACTGGACAGTGGATGCACGAACCGGTTATGACCCGGGACGTTGCCGATTGGGTTCGCGCACGTTACCCTGCATGGCCCAAAATGGGTCCAAATCCACCACAGGTGTCCCGTGCAGCGGTTTGTCGCGCAGCTCGTGATCAATTGGTGGCGCTTGTGAATCAAAATTTGATGACCCTGGCCAAGATTCCGGGGCGCAGGTACACTGTGTACACGCCACTGCACACCCTTGATGCCGGGTTGCGGCGCTTGATGTAGTTGTAATCATAACGACACATGAATGTAGCTGATTCATTCATTGATTCATTGATTCATTGATTCATTGATTCATTGATTCATTGATTCATGGACTTTG
>Ga0209533_1004902_pt1 | contig 11500 bp, 12 predicted proteins | sample COG_04_FD_184748 | JGI IMG/M metagenome (GOLD analysis project Ga0209533, IMG submission 184748) | Pelagic Microbial community sample from North Sea - COGITO 998_met_04 (SPAdes) (version 2) | ecosystem: Environmental > Aquatic > Marine > Neritic zone/Coastal water | place: Helgoland, sampling... | reverse complement strand
TTGGAATTATTTATCAAAAAACAATGAATTTAAAAATCAAATTAAAGTAAATTGGAATTTTTGGAAAGATGAAGATGAAGATAATGAAGAAAATCAACAAGAGATGGGTAATATGCCATTTAATATGGAAGAAATGATGGCATCGACGCAAAATAATGCTTAATTAATATTTTTTTTAGAGATAAAATTAAATAATATTTATTTAATATAGAGATGAAAACTAAAATTCCATTTGTTTTAAGTGCTGGCAATAATAAATCATTTAAAATATTCACTGATGAAGAATTAAAACTTGATTCTGAATTAAAAAATATATCACTTATGTCATTTTTTGATTCATTTATGTATAAAAATCAAGATCAACCTAAAATTTCTAAAAAAAGTGATTATATGAAAGGTTCAGAATCAAAAGTTTATTATGAAAATTTAATAAAAAAATAATTTTTTTTACATGTGTTTAAATTTATATATTTTAAATATAAATTATATATAAATGTATTTACCAAATAAAAATTATGAAATAGTATTAATATTAGCAATTATTTTTATACCTTTATCTATGTTATTTTTTTCATCAGTACCAACACCATATGGTCGATTTTTTAAAGAAAATATTTGGGGTCCAAATTTAGATGAAAAAAATGCTTGGGCAATTATGGAATCTACAGGATTAGTAATGTTTTTAGTATTTTATTATGCTTATGGATGTGAGAGAACATCGATGGTTCCGTTAATATTTTTAGGTTTATGGACATTTCATTATATAAATCGTGCGATTATTTATCCATCTTTAATAATGAAACAAAAATATAAAAAATTTCCACTTATATTAGTTGTATTAGGATTTTTTTATTTATCAATGTTTAGTTATTTAAATGCTAAGAATGTTTCATGTAATCCAAAATATACTTCTGATTGGATTTATACACCTCAATTTATAATTGGTGTTTTAATTTTCATCATTGGTTTTGCAATAAATGTCTGGGCAGATGTTCGATTAAGATTTTTAAAAGATAAAAACAAAGAAAAAGATGAAAAAGATGAAAAAGAGAACACATTAAATAAAGATGATGAAAAAGAATTTAAATTTTATGAAGATGGTCAATATAATTTTTCAAAAATGTTTGATTCATCAATTTATTATGAAGATAATTGTAAGAAACATTATTACATTCCTTCGGGTGGTTTATATGATATTATTTCATCACCTAATTATTTTGGTGAAATAGTAGAATGGTGTGGATGGGCAGTTGCTACCTGGTCAGTCCCGGGTTTATTATTTGCTTTAGGGGCAATTGGTTGTATAGGTGTTCGAAGTATACACACACATAAATGGTATGTTATGAATTTTAAAGATTATCCTAAAGAAAGAAAAGCGATTATTCCATTTGTTCTTTAAATTCAAAATATTTTTTATTTTTTTTATTATTAATTATTAGTATTTATGAAATATATATTCATAAGTTGTATATTGATTTTAATTTTATTTATTATTATATCATCCTTCCTCAATTATAAAAATTATGAACATTATTGTAAAGTTCCTAAAATCAATAGACAAGGTGTAGAAAATAATTTAGATGTATTTTTACCTTATAAATCTCAATCTAATGTGAATAATAGTAATTGTGATAAATATTGGAAAAAATTTGCGAATGCATATAATAGTAGTTTTGATTTAGAAGAGCCTTTACCTATTTCAAGTGATCAACTTAAATTACCTCCTACGTCTGCATTTGGTGATCGTAATTATACATTTGGATTACTTGATTTTAAATTAATGGAAAATCAAATAAATGATAAAAATTTAAATATTAAACTTTTTAATAATGCAGATAAATTAATAATTGATCCAATTAATAAAAAAAAATTAGGATATGAATATCAGGTTGAATATTTTATTTTACAAATGAATAAAAAAACATTTAAAAAAAGATTTGAAGATTATAATCCCGTGAAACAAAATTATTTTGAAACATTTAAAAGTCCTATACCTGAAATAAATCAATTAAACAATGAGTTTTTAAAACGTATGAATGAAAAACAAGGAATTATGGTGTCACGAAAAGATAAACTCCAATATGGGTTAAAAGATTATCAAATATATTGTTATCGTATTATTGATATAAAATATTTAAATAATAATATAAATAATCCTATATTTTCTGTTCAAGTAAATTTATTTCAAGATTATAATTATTATATACCAAGTTATGCATATATTGGTTATATTGATTTAAAAGAAAATAAACCTAAGTTATTTGAAACAGAATTTATTGGTGTTAATCAAACATCAAGTTTTTTAAACACACCTGGTGTAGATAAAGAAAGAAATACTGATTTTTTTATTTTAAATAAGAATTTTAATGATTTTCAACCTCGAATTCGAGATATTAATGAAGTAAATAAAATAATTGATCAAAAAAAAGAATTAAATGAACTTAGTTCTAATTATGCTTGTTTTAATATTGATGTAGATTCACCTCAGTATTTATTAGATTATGACACAAAAGGTTTATGTGAAGCACCTTTAGATCAATTCGGAAGAAATAAACCTGTTGGTATTTATGATAAACCATGTAAAAGAAATGATGAATGTCCTTTTTATCAAGCAAATAAAAATTATAAAAATGAATTTGGTGGTTGTGTAAATGGAAAATGCCAATTACCTTCAAATATGAAACATGTTGGTTATCGTTATTTTAGTCCTAATAAAAATTATAATCCTTTATGTTATAATTGTAATTTAAAAGATAAAAAATTTAATGTTATATCATCAAATGTAGATGATTGTTGTCAAGATCAATATGATAACAAAAAATATCCTAATTTAAAAAGTCCAGACTTTGCTTTTGAAAATGATGTTATTCCAAGAATCAATAGTTATAATCAAAACAATTATAAAGAAAAAACGCTTATATAATTTCCATTCCATTATCTTCAAGTACTTTATCAGTACATTCTTTTATTCCTACAAAATATTTACAATTATCATTATTTAAATTTGTAATATAACCTTTTTCTCTAAATACATTTAAAACTTCAGGATGAAAAGGTAAATATTTTATTAAATCATAATTTGGTTCTATATTTTCTATTAAATAAGATCCTTGATTATACGATTTTCGATATTCAAATATATAAGAAAATACATCTCGTACTACTTTTTTATTTAAATCCTTATTACACACTAAATATTGATTTATTTTTAATAAATTAATTATTGGTTTAAATCTAAAATAATAATAATCTCCAAATTTTTTTGGTAAATATTTACCTTTTATTTTATTTAAATCAAAGTATCCAATTTTGGCATAATCGTTCTTTTTAAAAAATATAGAACTTATTTTAGAGGACAAATCAAAAGGTAATATAATAACTTGACTTTCATAATCACTTTGAATTAAATTATCCAATAATGATGATGGTAATTCAGAAAAATATATAATTACTTCATTTTCATCATTTAATAATGAATTATGTAATTCTTTTAATGTATTATATATTTTAATATTTTTAATTGATTTATTCATATCATCAAATAAATTTTCATAAAAATTATAAATGGTATTATTTTTAAAAATACCAATTTTTGTATTTGAATTTATTTCACTTAAGGAATTTATACTATATTTTAATTTTGTTATGGTTAATAAATAACTTGAATATAGATTACTTAATAAAGAAATATTTAAATTTTTATTATTTTTTGAATAATTTAAATAAGTTGGAATAGTAATCATTGACATAGAATTTTTATTTTCATTTAATTCTTTTAATACCAAATCATCATTATCTAATTCAATGTAATTTGATTGTACAATATTTGATTTTGATAATAAACGCTTACTGAATTGTTTTAAAAAATCTGAATTTGGATTTTTTTTTGATCCTAAAAAATTAAATATTTCATAATTTAATTTTTGTTTAAAATAATTTTTATTATAATCATCATTTATATAAAAGTTTCTTAAAGGCTTTGAATCAATACTATAAAATGGTAAAAAATAAGTTAAATAATTTTCTTGAACATTTAAATAATAATTTACTATTACAAATAAAATTAAAATAATGATATTATAAAAAATGATAATCATACTAATATATTATTTTATTTTAATTATTTAAAATAAAAAAAATAAATAATGTATTATAATAGATGACATTTGATATTAAATTTATAATTATGATCTATATAATTTTAATAGTATTATTATATATTTATAAAAATCAATTATTTAAATTAAATGGAAGAAATAGAAGTAAAAAAATAATTTATTTATCTTCTTTATTTATAATTTTAGCAATTATTTCTATCTATATAAAAATTTTATTAGAATGTTATTTTGATTAATTTTTTATCATAATATTATTTAATTGTATATGAAAAATATTCAACTTATTATTCTTAAAAAAAATAATCCAAAAAATAATAAAGATTATTTAAATTTATCATTTTCTAATCATTCAAATATCATAGAATTTAAAAGAAAAAAAAATTTATTTGAACATATAAATTTTTATATACAAAAACATTTTTTATTATTGGTTATTATTTTTATTTTCATTTTTATAATTTTTAAATATACTTAAAGAATTAGATTTAATATATAATATATAATGAATAATGAAGAACATGATGAACCTCAAGTAAAATCAGAAGAAGAAGAAGTATCACAATCTACATCTCAAGAATTACAAAACGATGTAAATGTTGAAGATAAATTTGAAGATGATAATCAAGATGGTGATAATCAAGATGAAGAAAATGATGATGATGAAGAAGAAGAAGAAGAAGAAGATGATGATAGTCAATCTGCAGGCAGTTCAGTAAATGAAATGCATAATATTGATTTATCTGATAATGAATTTTATAAAGGTTTATGTACTTTATTGGAAGATGAACAAGGAAATAATATTTTAGAATATATTAGTCTTCTTCATACAGAATTAATTGGTTTAAATAAAAACATGCGTCTTGTAAGAAAAGATATTGGACGTATTGCTACATGTGCTGAAATACTAGTAAAAAGTAAAATGTAGAAATATAAATACTAACTCTTTTTCAAATCCTATTTTTTTATTAAATAAAAAAATATGAAAATATTTTAAAAAAGAAAATATAATTAAGATCAATGAATTATTTTAATAACTATAAAAAAAACCCGAATGATGGTATAGATTATCAAGAAGGTATTATAAAAATAAAAGATGATAAATGTTATATTAATAATGAAATAATAGAAAATAATCGAGCAATTGATGGTGATAATGTTATTATAGAAAATAACAAAGTAATACAAATAAAAAAGAGGAATAATAAAATAATTATTGGAGTGATTGATTTAATATCAAAATACAAAATTAAATTAAATAATAAAATTTATCATATTTTTAAGCCATTAAATAAAAAATATCCAAATTTCTATGTTTCATTAACAACTAAAAAATTTAGTGGAATAATTTATGTTATTATAAAATTTAAAGATTGGAATAAAAATTCAAAGTTACCATATGGTGAATTTATTGATATTATTGGTAAAACAGGTGATTTAAATAATGATTTACTTGCGATGATGTATTATCATGATGTTTATAAAAAAAAATTAAAATACAATGGTCAAATTAAAAAACAAAATGAATTAAAGATAGAAGCAATTAAAGATGAGGACATTGAATATAATATATTCAGTATAGATCCAAAAGGATCAAAAGATTTGGACGATGCATTTCATTTCAAAGAAAATGAAGATCATTATGAAGTAGGAGTGCATATATCATACCCATCTTATATATTAGATGATGAATTTAGTATTCAAGATATATTTAATCGTGTAAGTACTATATATTCGATTTCTAATATTGATATGTTACCATCTATATACAGTGAAGATTTATGTTCGCTCATTGAAAATAAAAATAGATTTTCTTATTCAGTTATATTTCTTTTTAATAAAAAATATCAATTTATAAATTTTAAAGTTAAAAAAACAAACGTTTATGTTGAAAAAAATTATTCATATGAAGAATATCAGAAAAAATATTTTAATGATTATAAAACAAAATATTCAGAATTTATTAAATTATCAAACATTATTTTTAATAAAAACTTAGATTCGCATACATTAGTTGAAGAATGGATGATTAAAACAAATAAGACAATTGCTCAATATTTAATTAATAATGATTTTAAAAATATTATTATTCGAAGTCATCAAAGTATTTTGTATAAAAATAATAATTTATATGATGACACTTTAAATGATATATTAAAAAAATATAAAGAAAATAGTGCAGAATATGTATTATATAACAAAGATGAAAATCAATATCATTCGAAGATGTCTGATGATTATTATACACATTTTACGTCTCCATTAAGGCGATGTATAGATTATTATACTCAAATGATATTAGATAATAAAGTAAAATTAGATGAAAATCAAATAAAAGAAAATTTAGAAGAGATAAATAAATATGAAAAGAAGTTGAAAAAATTTTATAGAGATCAAAAAAAGATAAATTATATATATGAACATAAAACACATAAACAAAAATGCGAAGGTTATATCATACAAATTAAAGAAAATGCATTAAAAATTTATGTAAAAGAGTTTGATTTTGAAATAAAATATAAATTTTTTCCATATCATTATTTAAAATGTAAAGAAGTTAGTTATGAAAAATATGAAGAACAAATAAATAAAATAACAATTAAAAATCAAGAAAATAATTATAATTTTAAATTATATGATAAATTGAATTTAGAATTACATTTTTTTGAACATGAATTAAATGTATTTGATAAAATAAAAGTTAAAATTATAAAATAATTAATATAACTTAAAAAAATAATAACTAAATAAAAATATGGGCAACCAAGAATCTATTAGTGGTTCAAATGTTGTATTGAAAAAAAAAATTAAAAAAAAAGTACCACAACAAAAACCACAACAAAAACCACAACAAAAAAGAATAATAAAAAAACAAACTTATCAACAACCAATAATTGAAAATAATAGAATTAATAAATCTCAACCAGATATAAGGAGTGGTGATTATTATGAAGAATCTAGAACAAATCAAGAACGTAATATATATTCGGTACCAAAGAAAAATGAATATAATGATTTTTCAAATTTTAATTATGAAGTAAGAACAAAAAATACGGAAATTAATAATTCACTTGTAGAACGTTCAATGATTCAAAATAAAAAAATAGATGTAATGAATGAAAATTTTATGGATCGACCTACAAATTCAAATCATATATTATCTAATCCGAAGCCTAATTTTGATAATATTATATTTAATCCAGATTCATTTCAAGATCAGGTTAAAGAATATAAAAGTCATATTACACAAGAAGAGGAATTATTTGAGGAAGATATAGAAATTAAAAAAAAAAAATTTTATGAAACTCAAAAAATGAAACAAGAAAAATTAGAAAAATCAATTATTGAATTTGAAAAAAATTATGATCCATGGGATATATTAGGTTTAGAGAAAAATGATTTTAATATTAATAATATAAAAAAAGCATATAAAAGGAATGCGTTAAAATATCATCCGGACAAAGCGGGTAAAAAATATGAAAATTTATTTAATATAATTAATCAATCATATATTTATTTATTAAATAAATCAGAACAAGAAAATGAATTAGAAATTAAATCATCAAGAGAAGTAACAAAACAAAAATATGAAAATATTGGAGATGGAATGGTAAATATGCATTTAGACAAAGATAATTTTAGTATAAATAAATTTAATGAAATTTTTGATAAATTTAAGATGAATGATGAAAACGATGAAGGATACACTGATTTATTAAAAAGTAATGAAGATGAAAGTCAGCCATTATTTAATTCAAAAGTAAGTAATGAGATATTTAATTCGCATTTTAATAAATTAAAAGATAAAAAATCGGAAGCATTAATTGAATATGAAGAACCTCAATATTTAAATTCATCAGGAAGTTTAGGATTAAGTGAATTGGGTGGTCAATATCAAGATGGTTTTGGTCATTCTGATTCATCAAATTTAGGATATACAGATATAAAAAAGGCACATTATGAAGAAAATTTATTAATTAATCCAGAGCAAGTGAAATATAAAAAATATAATTCAATTGATCAATTAGAAAGCGAACGATCTAAAATAAGTTATCGACCTAGTGAAGAGGACAAGGTAAAATTCATAAAAATAGAAAATAAAAAGAAAAAAAGAGAAAAAGATCGAATTGAATTATTAAGAGAGCGAGATGAAATGTTAAAAAAAAATTATTATACAATTAATAAAAAATTAATTAAATAAATTTAAAAAAAAAATGATAATTCATAATAAATGAAAATTATAATATATTTATTTTTTTTATTATATGTATTCATTGGATTTAAAAATTATATATTTAGAAGTTTATTATATGTATTGGGATTTAAAATAGATTTAGATTCATTTAAAAATTTACCATCAAAATTAATATTAATAGGAAATCACACATCAATGTATGATTTTTTTATTTCAACAGCAATTTATTTTAGTTATTTTCATAAAGATTATACAAATTATGTATTGATGAAGGATCAATTTGAATATTATACAAGTATTTTATTTCATTTTTTTGATAAGAAATTAAAAATTATTAGTGTAAATAAAAATAAAAGTGGTTTAACAAAGCAATTAATTGAAGAATTAAAATTTAAAAATAATTATATCTTATTTATTGCTCCTGAAGGAACGCGTAAATATACTGAATCAATTAAATCAGGATATTGGATATTATCAAAAGAATTAAATGTTGATGTTTCGTTTGTTGGAATTAATTTTCAAAATAAAACATTAACACTTGAACCTCCAAGAGAAGTAAATTATAATTGGGAATTAGAAAAAAAAATATATGAAGCAGAAGCAAAAAAATATTTACCATTATTTCCAGAAAAATGTGTTTTTACTAAAAATAAAATTATCTAAAACTAAAATCATCGTCTGAATCATCAGATGTGTCTTTAATTAAATCTAATTTATTATTTAATGATGTTTCTAATGAGTGATTTAATTCTAATCTTTTAATAAATTCTTGTATATTTTTATTAATACAAGGTATATCTAATATAATATCATCTAAATTATCAATAATTTTTGATACACTACTTTCAATAATTAAAATATTATTTTTTTTTATGTATTTTAATGTGTTTAATAAATTCTGTTGATTTATATTTTCTAAACATGTATTTATAATTCTATTTATTATTTCTTTCTTTTGATTTATATTTAATTCTTCAATACCTTCTAAAAATTTAATATATCTTGCATGAAATGCATGATTAATAATTTCTTCTATAATATGAATATTTTTATCTACTTTATTATTTTCAAATTTTTCATTTTTCAATATTTTAGTAAATAATATAATAGTATTTTCTATAAAGAAAATTGAACGCTTTGATATAAATTCAGATGACATTTTTATAATACTTTCTAATGTATTTTTATAATCTTCAAATATTTTCTTATATTCAATAAATTTAAATGTCTTATTATTCTCATATATATATACCATCATGACATGAAGTAATTCAAATTCTATTTCTTTAATAATATCAAAATTATTATTTTTATGAAGTAAATCAATAATAATAAGATTAATAATATCAAAATTAATATATTTATTAATAAATAATATTGCTAATAATTCTACTAATAAAAGTGTTCTCTTTTTTATATCAAAAAAAATATTATCATTTAAATTTTCTACATTTAGATTTTTATTTTTATATAATTCCTGAATAAAATCTATAAAATAATTCTTAAAATTAATTTTTTTAAATACACTCTCTTTTAAGTCTTCAACATTATTAAATGGACCTAATTTAACTTCTTCACCTTCTAAATCAATATATAAAGCAAAAAATCTTTCTTGTTCTTTTATTATACTAATTAAATTATAATGTATTTTTTTATTATTCCAAATTTTATGACATAGATGAATATATAAATGTCTATATTTATTATCATATATACATTTATTTACTATTTCTTCACTTAATATTTTAAAAATATTAACATTTTTTACCTCCATTAATTTTTCAATTAATTTTTCACTTACTTTATCAAATGTATCATTTGATATTTTATTTAAATATGTACGGATAATAATATTTAATTTTTCATTTTCATCATTAATACTTTCAAAACTACATACTTTTTTAAATTCAGAACCATAACTATTATTTCTACTTATTTTTCCTTGTTTATTATTATTTTTATCAAATAATATTTTTGAAAATTTTGCATTTAATTGTTGTGTTTTTAAAATTTCATCTTTAATTAATTCTAAATAACTATTATAAAATGTTTGATGACTGATTATTTTATCTATATTTATATTTGATAAATAACTTTCATCATTAAAAGTATTAATATGTTCATTAAATAAATTAAAATCAATATCCATATATCTTATATAATGATAAACTTTATATACTAATTAATAAGTTAATATTATATATATTCTTATTTTATTTCTTTAAAAATAAAATAAATTTTTCATTTTTTATAAAAATATAAAAAATGAAAAATTTTATTTAAAGAATAATAGTATATTATAAGTATGAACAATATTAATTTAGATAATAATGACAATATTTTTATTGAAGAAGATTTATATAAAGAATGTATTTTAACTGAAAGAATTTTAGTTCCACCAAAGCATTTAAATAATAATATTAATGATTTTATTCAAAAAGAACTTATTCAAAAAGTTGAAGAAAAATGTATAGATGAAGGTTATATTAAAAAAGATTCAATAAAAATTATAAAAAAAAGTATTGGTGAATTATTAGGTAGTCAATTTAATGGATATATTACATATAGTGTATTATATAAAGCATTAGTATGTCATCCAAAAAATGGAGATTTAATTAAATGTAAAGTGAAATTTATTAATAAATTAGGTATTTTAGGTAATAATGGTCCATTAACAATTATTATTGGAAGACAATTTCATCAAAACCAAGAAATTATTGATAAAATACTTCAAGGTGATATAATAGAGATTGAAGTTATTGCTTCAAAATTTTCACTAAATGATAAAGAAATAAAAATAATTTCAAAATTAAAATCAAATGATGATTCATCTAATAATATGATTGATACAGATTTATTAGATGATGAAAATTCAGATATCGATTCATTAGATGATTTAGAAACATTACAATTAAATATTGAGAACGATAATAATTCGGTTGATAACAAAGATTTAGATGATGAATATGATTCTGATGAAGATTCTGATAATGATGATGACATTGACATTGACATTGACAATGATATTGATATAATTGATAATAATGAAGATGATGAAAATGATAATGATAATGATAATGATGTAATTGATAATAATGAAGATGATGAAAAAGAAGATGACTTAGATGACTTAGATAACTTAGATGATTTAGATGAATTAAATGATGAAGATTAATATTCGTTAAAATTT
>Ga0209533_1004901_pt1 | contig 11501 bp, 8 predicted proteins | sample COG_04_FD_184748 | JGI IMG/M metagenome (GOLD analysis project Ga0209533, IMG submission 184748) | Pelagic Microbial community sample from North Sea - COGITO 998_met_04 (SPAdes) (version 2) | ecosystem: Environmental > Aquatic > Marine > Neritic zone/Coastal water | place: Helgoland, sampling... | reverse complement strand
AAAAGACATCGAGCGGCGGTGCGCAACGATGCGCAACGATGCGCAACGTATCCAACTGTAAATGTTACACATAAGAAATACTATCATCAAAAGGACTTTGGATTTCTGTTCATAGAGAGAAAAGAACGCGTCGAGCGACGGTGCGCAACGAGGCGCAACGTACTCGAATGTACTATTACACATAAGAAATACTATCATCAAAACATCTTTGGATTTCTGATCATAGAGAGAACTAATCGTAGAACAGGTGATTTTTAGTTCTATCCTATATATATACTATCTGACAAATATGTGCAAAATATGCGATAATAACCCAAAAAGCCACTCTTTTTTCAAAATGGGAAAACAAAAAGGCGCGAATTTGTTTTACACATGTCCAGGAGATGCAACCAATCACGAAACCGAAGGCGTTCTCAATCACTACAGAGAGGTGTTAGAAACAAATAATAGAGAAAAATGGATATTTATATTTGACGCGAAGGGATTTACCCTATATCACTCCACACGAATCGCATCTGCACGAGGACTACTCACCATATTCAATGAATATGGTGACGATTTAGAAGAAATACGCATCGTAAACGCAAACCGTTTCGTACAAACACTATTTATGACAATCAAACCATTCGCACCTACGAACATATTCAACAAAATCGTATGGAAATAACCTATCAAGGTAAACTCTCGGTTGAAATCACTAATGGAGAAACTACTTTATCTACGGATGCTGTCACCGAACGCACACGGTAGCGCAAAATATCCACACCACCACCCTTACCACGCGCACGGACTACATTAGACGCAGGAACTATCAAACTTAACACGTTTTTAAACTCACTTATTGTCATCTCAGAACAAACATCAGGTCGATCACGCTTCAACTGATTCCAAATACCAGGAGACTTCAATACTGTACCATCCGCATCTACATCATCCATACCGTCTAGACACTCAGCATACACACTCCACCATTCACTCACTGAGGCGTAATGCTTATGCACACCAGTATCCACCACACCATCTACTGTATCCACATTCAATAATCCAGCCACGTCACGCTCCAAATCAGCATGCAGATTTCGTAAACCCGTCATTGCACTCTTCACCTCGCGAAGACGCCTCTTCAATGACACTATCTTCTCTGTAGTATGACGACGATCTTCGCGCAACGATGCCAACTCGCGAGCATCGACACCGTCGTCGCCCACCGACAACACACGAACCAATTGATCCCGACATAAATAGTACAGCGTCTTCAACAATAGACCAGGATCCGCATGACCGAGAAGATTATTCACATACACCACGCACTGAGACTCACCTATCCACTCAAAAGAAAAGGCTACGCCATCCTTACGGTCGATCCCAGTATTGAGAGATACAAGCCACGCAAAGGGAATATGCTCATTACACCGTAAATCTGCCTTGATTTTCTCGATCTGGGAAGAGTCCACGCGACGAGAATACGCCTTGGCATCCACCATGATTGTTAAATCCTTTATCACCAGATGCGCATCGCCCTTGTGCGGCTGCGCATGCACGTCTAACAACTGAAAACCCTCAAAATCAATAAACGCCTTCTCTGCAATACTGATAAACTGCTGCTCGCCTATCGCACCGATCTCCGTTGACGTACGCGTCTGGGTCTGCTGCTGATGATGCTTACTCACAACATCCAACATATCGACATTCTTTGCAAGCACCTCACGCAGCGCACCGTCACGCATCTGGTCGTGCTGACGCACCGAAGCGGCGATCTCCTCGTCCATCTTGGCGCGACGCTCTAGACACTGCTGACGCAACGCCTCCTTGGATTCGAGCAGCGCCAAATCGCGGTCGCGCAGAAGTTCGGTGAGCCGACGCACCTGATCCTCCTTGTCACCCAACACACGATCCAATATCTCAGTCTTGTGACGAACCACTGTATCCACTTCCTTATCCAATCGCTCACGCGCGGAACGCTCACGCTCCTCACCCAATACCTTCTCCAGAGATAAGGCTGCCGACTGCGCATCCAACTGCGCGCGAAAACCACTCTCTATCTCAGCATGCATCTGACGCTCGGTAGCCCCAGCGAGCATTTTACGATTCTGGCGCAGACAGGCTGCGCCGCTACACAGCGCGACGGCACGCTCCTCGTCGGTTAAACTCTCAATACCCGACGCATCAGACGCAGGCACAGGTACACGGACGATCACGTCTGCTAGCACTTCTCTCGATAATTCATCTTGCATTCTAAATAAACAAACACTTGTGTATTGTATCACGATATATATACGTATATCATAATACAGACTATTTACATTGTAGTGACACTACCGCGACGACCTCGCGGCGAATTTCCACCACATAAATGCGCATGGATTTTCTCAGACATTATATACATATATTCAGACACCGACGCGACCGCAGCAGTTATCGCAGCACCCCCCGCAACCAGTCCAATAAACAATAATACACCCATTTATTGACACGAACTAACGGATATATATAATACACAAAAAGAATTGACACGTTCCAAACCCCAGAGACTACTGCATCAAACAAGATTACATCAGTAATAATAAACTAACCGACATCATGACAACCATTGCTTCAGGAACATCAAACGGTCTACCTATCGTCACCACACCCAGAGAACGCTTTAACATAGTCGAACACCCCATGTGGAAAGACTATTCTTCGTCAGACGAAGACGAAGACGAAGACGAAGACGAAGGCGAAGGCGAAGACGAACACGAACTCCTCACCATGGCCGACCTAGGCACAGAAGAGGACTTAGACCACCTCACCATGGCCGACCTAGACGCATCAGGTATCGATACTTCCGATACGGCGCACATCGTCGACCTCGCAACCGTTTTCGACAACGAAATCGTTGACCACGATTTCGAAGCAGCAATTGAAATCGACGCCGACATCATTGACGCCGTTCTCGCATACGACAGCGAGTTTGACGATGACGAAGATTATGAAGACGACGAAGAAGAAGAGGAATATGCGCAACGAGACGACATCGAAGAAGACAATGATGACGACTTCGTAGAATTCATGAACATGAACCGTATCATGCAAAATCAACAAGTTGTGACCAAACACACATGGAGACACAGACAACAACTTGTTGATTACGGATTATTCAAATGCACATGCGAAATCAAAGCCGATGACACATATGAAGGAGATGTTGCAGCAGATTGCAAAGACAAATGCTTCACTGAACCAGAAGGGTTATTCGCACTAGCCGTCATGCACAGTGCGATTGGTGACACATATTGCCGCAACAGAAAACAATTCGAAGCAGAACCCGCTTACGAAATGGCCATCGCACTCAGCCCATATAATGCACCCTGCTACCTCGACTACGCACAGATACTGGAAACATGTTATGACGACATGTTCCATATAGCAGAACAGGCATACGTAAAGGCCATCGACATACACGAAAACGTTCTCGCCATGTACAACCTTGCGGGATTACACCTACGTGCATTCAACATCGAAAAAGGCGAAACAGAACACCTTGCGGGATTACACCTACGCGTACGCACATTCAACATCGAAAAAGGAAGCCTAGACAAAGCCATCCAATACTATGGTATGGGGTGCGATCGGGGTGACTGCGTTTCCAGCAACATGGCATGCATGCTTCTCTACAACAATTACCCAGAAAGGGTCGAGGAGTTCGCATACCGCTTCACCAGACTAGGGCGCAGTGAGAACCGGAACGCAGCGGACGGAGGAATGTTCGCAAAACTCATCCAAGAAATAGGAGCAATCAACCTATACGAACGACTCAAGGCGGCACCCAATGGACAACACACATCACAATGCCTATCGGAGATTGCCAGCCACAGACACGTTTCACCATACGTTGCCAAGGTAGCGCTATTCACACGATTGAACCATGTCACGGAATGCGGCATCTGCTATGATGAAAAACTCAATATCGACCTCCAATGCGGTCACACCACTTGCACAGACTGTTATAAACACGTCTATATGAATGAATGTCCCTTCTGTCGCTTCGAATTTCACTAACTCGCACACAATAAATTAAAAAACAAAATAAAAAACAAAATAAAAAACAAAATAAAAAACAAAATAAAAAACAAAATAAAAAACAACCGAATAGGGGCGGTTTTTTATTTACAGGTGACAACAACCTACACAATATCGTGTTCTAAACTCTTGGGTGGCACCAACTCCGGCGCCGCGTTGCGGATTATCTTCTTGCGAAACTTATTCGTCTCGTCCTGCGTAGATCCACCGAAAGCAGCGTTCACGATACGCATATACTTCTCGTGCGTACGCGTGGAAAAATCATTATGTAATGGATTATCTTTTTGCCATTCGGGCAACGCAACTATATTACGGTGCGCAACGTTCTTCACTACATTATGCATCTTATCACCACTTGCATTATCTTTCTCCCAAATATCCTTGTCTTTGATATAAAACGATTCACGCTTCACATCTGTACAGTGAATGGGTCGTTGACATACTTCCAACTTACGAAGACTATTTAACATAAGGCGTGTAACGCCCTCCACGTAACCCACCTCACCCAGATGATCCAAATCTTCAGATGTAACCTCGATCGTCTGGAAAAAATCCGCTACGTTCATCGCATCCTTGCAATCAGAGTTCAAAAATACGTTCAAATTAAAATTGCCGCTATTTGTTACGTTATTTGTTACTCCCCCTTTGTCCACATTGGCAACTACTTCCGCTAATTGCTTGCTTTGCTGTTCAATAACAGAATACCCTTCACTCACCTGCTTGCCTTGCTGATCAAAATGCTTATCAATTTGCTTGCCTTGCTGGTCAATAAATGTCATCTGCTTATCTTGCTGTTCAAATTGTTTATCAACTTGCTTACTTTGCTGCTCAATAACTGTCATAAGTATACGCGACATCTCTACAAATGCATCTGGTTTTGGCTCTGATTTTTCAGATAATTTCGATACATGTTTCTGAAAATATTCACAAAATCGTCGATGCTTATACAGAGAGGTAGAATGACGATATACTTTCCCACACAAACAATTATAGGGTTTGTCATTAACCACACATGCAGGGGGGTCTGATTTTGGCATCGTGGGCGTCTCAATAGGAGAGGCACTATTTTGATTTACTACACGTGCATGCTTTTTTGTTTCAAAATGCTTGTTTAAATCATTACGACGTAGGCAGTGATAATTACATTGAGAACATGAATATAGCATATTAATCGTATCAGTTTTTTTCAATGCACTCGACATACTATTATGCAATACCTATGAATGTACAATATGTCCATATTATTTCTATATCCATTTGCGAGTTTTTGCGAGTTTTTGCGAGTTTCTGCGAGTTTCTGCGAGTTTCTGCGAGTTTCTGCGAGTTTTTGCGAGTTTTTGCGAGTTTTTGCGAGTTTTTGCGAGTTTTTGCGAGTTTTTGCGAGTTTTAGTCGTATTATATTATCGTAAGGAATTATGATTATATATACACAATATTTTACATGCAAACCAATAATACACATATATAATTATTTCATAAATGTTAATTAAATTGCGAGTTTTGCGAGTTTTTGCGAGTTTTTGCGAGTTTTTGTAGGCTACATATAGCCTACATGTAGCCTACATGTAGCCTCGGATTTTATCGTAAGAGTTTCTAAATAAATATATCTATTATATACATGCAAAATGATAATAATAATATCTCTTCTCATATTTATCGATGAAAATGCGAGTTTTTAGTAGGCTATATATAGCCTATATATAGCCTATATATAGCCTATATATAGCCGAATATTCGCCGACTAAAAACTCGTAATTTCATTGTATTTTCAATCAAATATTTTTATCGTAACAAACCATGATATACTTTTTCAGTTTGTTACGATAAAAATATTTTTTTCTAATTTCACAAACCTCCTGGGAATTTCAAAAAAGGACATTTATAAATGTCTATAAATGTCCAATTTTGAATTTCCAAGTACTTTTCGTGTTTTACCTTTTTTATGTACCTTCTCATGTAAAACTCAAATATATGGTTTATTGAACTTATATTGTTCAGACTACATCTTAATATGCAGCGTCTTCTTAGGTGGAGCCAACTCAGGAGCCGCCTTGCGGATGATCTTGTTCCGAAAATTCTCATTATCGTCAGCATTTGCGCCGCCGAACGCCACATTCACTATGCGCAAATACTGCTCATGCGCACGCGTGGAGAAATCAGTATGTAATGGATTCTCCTTTTGCCAATCAGGTATTGCAATAACGTTTCGATTTGCAACATGCTTCACCACCGCATGCATCTTGTCGCCACTCGCATTGTCCTTCTCCCAAACGTCGTTGTCTTTGATGTAGAACGACTCGCGTTTCACATCAGTACAATGGATGGGACGCTGACTCACATCTAATTTGCGCAACCCATCTATCATCATACGCGCAACGCCTTCTACGTATCCCATGACGGCAAGACGTTCCAAATCCGCAGGAGTCACCTTGATTGTTTCAACAAAATCCATCACATTCATTGCGTCCTTGCACTCGGATTTCAGAAAGAAATTTAGGTTGAACTTATTGGTATTGTTAATCGTTGTCACATTCGTAACTGTGGGCAAGTCGACCTTGGCGGCCACTATTTCTAATTGCTTGCCTTGGCGTTCAATCATCTCTTTCAACTCGTCGTTGCGCTTCGCCTGCTCACTCAAAAGTGCGATGAGAAGAGCATTGGTATTGGATTTTAAACTGGCGGATCCATATGCTTCCACCGCTTCCATCACTTCATCTGCTTCCGCCGCGTCCTCTGCTTCCGCCGCGTCCTCTGCTTCCGCCGCGTCCTTCTTTTCCAATATAACGTCCTCTTTCGCTTCGGGTTCGGGTTCTGGTTCTGGTTCTGGTTCTGGTTCTGGTTCTGGTTCTGGTTCTGGTTCTGGCTCTGGCTCTGGTTCCGGTTCCGGTTCCGGTTCCATGGTTGTCATCGTTGACACCGAACCCATCTGTGAATGGAAATAATCACAATTTCGGCGATGCTTGCATAGCGAGGACAGGTGGCGATACGCCTTCCCACATAGGCACTCATGCATGGAACCCATGCTGAGTTTTGGAACGGGTGCGATATGAACCACTCTCGGTTGAACCAACACCAGACCTCGCTGCGCCATACGCGCATGCTTTTGCGTAGCAAAATGCTTCTGTAAATCATTTCGACGACTACATCGATAGTTGCACTTGGTACAAATAAACCCAAAAAAAGACGATTCTGAGGATATGACGGAACTCATCAATATTGAATATATATGTTACTGTATACAAACATTATGTTAGACCATATATCAGGGTGCGAGTTTTATGCGAGTTTGGTTAGCCTCACTAAAAATACTCGCAATGGGATTGACATCGTAAGGCATTTTTGTTAGTATTTTTTAGAATATGTCACCATATTATCCAATGTATCATATATTTTGGATATAATACGCCTAAAACCTCTGCGAGTTTTTGGCTAACGACCGTTAGCCACCGTTAGCCACCGTTAGCCATATTTTAGGCAAAAAATAATTATGGTAAGGAACCCGTGGAGTACCTTTACAGTTTGACTGCATAAGATTTTTAATATGAACAAATCCAAGACTTCAATGGTTTTCCATTTTTGGACATTTATAAATGTCCAATTTTGAAATTCCAAGTACTTTTGAGGGGTTACCCTTTTTAAGATTCTTCCATGTGCGTCACTGTTGGGGGATTTAGGCGTAACGACACCCTTTATCGTGCGATGTGGTGGAACGGTGTATGAACGGAGTACGGACGGGTGATTTTTCCGGGGATTTGGAGGATCTTTTGGGAGATCGCGGGCGGAGATATTAAGCCATGGACATCAATGACCATTTCCTGAAAATAAAATAATAGCGTATAGTATAACCATGGTAGCAATCGGCGTTCTTTCAAACTCTGATGTAGGTATGCAATACCACGTCTCAGGCTTAACTGAAGACACGACACTTCGTTTTACTATTACTGATGCACACACAGCGCCAGCAGAAGCGTACCCGTCACCACCTGGTACGCAATCTACGCCCACAGACACTGGTTCCGGATCTTATCAAGTGACCTACAAGGTTCCTGCTGGCATCACGGAAAAAACATTCGATATTGTATCTAGTGTTCATATGGAGCTAATTAATGGTAGATCTTATCATGTCGTATTGTCTACTATAAATTATGTTCCCTTTTATGCTGACAATACCGACAGTGACATTACAACTGGCAGAAGTGTGATGACCTATTTATCGCCCCCTGCTGACAATTATTATACATCTGTCGTGGGCCATGGAAACAAAAAGTTTACACTCAGAGCTGGACCTGGCGCATATACCGCGGAATCCGGCACGTGGAGCGGTCTGGATACTTATACTGTGTCGTCCTATCTAGTTACCATATATAAAGTGAGTGCTAATGGCGTCGCCCAGGGTGACGTATGGCAAAACGTGTATGCTGCGCCTGCTGGTGTTTTGGCTCTTCAAACGATTGATTGTACTGCCTCTGGCACGGATGTAGACGGTACTGAGATCACTCCGGCAATGACAGGCGGACTACTCAACGACACAGCCTACGAACTCATTGTCGCTGCTCGTAATGCCACTGGTACAGTCGCGACGGCAGAGACTTTCCACATTTCTCCTCGTGAAACACCAAACGCTGTCACTGTAGCTGTCGCTGCTGCTAGTGGTGCGCAGCCAATCGCTCTATCGGCCATCGGAAAATCCTCCCCACCCAACGCAGGAACCACTGACAATAAAGTAGAGTTTTCTATTACACTCGGTGAGACAGCTGGTCCTGTTAATAATGAACATGACTTCGCTGTCATTGTCAAACTTACTGGTGGCGACAATGCTGCTGGAGGCTTGTACAAAAGAATCAACCTTGATAATTATACCAGTGGCACTAACGACAACTCTACTCTAAATGGTAAAGATGCTGCCACTGGTGGCTTCAGTCCTACTGTTTTGCAGAACTACCTAGTAGCCAACGGCCAGCCCGGTTGGTGGACAAATGCCGATGGTGCTACTGGTACTAATATTCCTGTTTCTATTCTGGATGGTACGGTATATACTTTTTCCGCAAAGGCAATCAATATCATGACTACTACGGCTGATGCTGCTGGTTCAGATGACAGTAATACTGCTGTTGTAACGCCAAGTGGTCTGCCAATCAAACCCAAATTCGCCGAAATATCAACTCTGGTTGGCCACGCCCCCAACAAGATCAGAATCAAACTCGTGAACACACCCAACAGCGGTCCAGAAGACGACAATGGACATAACGGTGCCAGTCTTTCTGCTTATGGTATTGTTGTCGGTACAACTGACTCAGTACCTGTTGCTGTTAATAGTTTTGGTTGGAACACCGCCGGTAATTATGCTTATGTTGACATTACTGGGGACGGTGCCGGAAACCCTTTTGTAAATGGAACACCATACTCCTTGACACTAACTGCCAACAATGCCAACGGTTTCACAGAGGCCGATGAAATCACTGATGTCAGACCAAGAACCGTTCCTTCGGCGGTTGATCGAAGTGTAGCAGGGCCAGCCCAAGGAGCTCCGTCTCTCCTAGGATCTGGCGAATTGTCCGGATCAGTAACTGCTTTCACTAATATGAACCAAACTGGTGGAACTGATGCAGCTGATATAACTTATCAATACCAAGTTTCCACAGACAATTTCGCCACTTACCCGGTGAACGTTGGTTCAGTAATCCACGACATAAGTGGTGTCGGTTCCACCTCGAAAATATTTACTGGTCTCACCAATGGAACACAGTATAAGATGAGAGCCCGAGCTGTGACCAATGTATGGGACAACTCGATCATTGGTACCGGTGTTGCAACCGATGAGTTTACCACCGCCCAAGGATCGGCAGGCGCCACTACTGAGAAGGCCGTTGGTGGTGAATGGGCGTATTATGATGGCACTTATACCCCCTCCGTTGCTCCTACTATTGCTGTAAGTAGTGGTACTACTTTGGGTGATATTGTAGATAAGATTGTGAATCGAAGTCATATTAATCTCGGTGTAAATCTAGGTGACCTAAATACCGTCGCGGGAGACGGTAAAAGAGTTGGTCCATATCTAACAACAGACGACGGTGCTAGGAGCAACGATGATTATGCTATTACGGGCATCAAAGTTACTGCAACTGCAATTGCAGGTGGTGACACAGGTGAAACAACTATTAGTGCGGCTGGTTTAAATAATAACTGGATCGTCACCGGTGTCACTACACCTGCTAATGGAGTGACGGGTCATGGCCAGTTAAATTACCATAATTATAACCTATCTTTCGAGGCGATAAATGCCGTCTATCCCGCAGACGCATCCAGAGCAATCACTACGACTAGCCCTGTTCATGTGACAAACACCGTTTTAGCTATTCCTGCTGTGACTGGGACCGTAGATGTAGGACAAAAGCAAATTACCTATGAATGGAGTGTTCCGAACTGGACCACCCTCGCGACCGCACAATACCCTATAGGAACCAGCTTTGATTGGGTTCGTACGGAATGTGCGCCGACACTGAATGCCAACGGTGCTGCTGACGGTGCTATTACCTACCCGCAAAGTAATGGTGAGTATCTATACATCCAATCCGATAATGGTAGTTTCGACATGGTGGTTGGACAAACCGCTTACACATCTGTTCAATCAGGTTTGCGAGACGGAACCAAGTATAAGTTCAAGGTGACTGCAAACGCAAAGGCTTATCACACGGAGGTCACACCAATTGGGTATAATCCATCCTTCGTGGATATAGATGGAAAACAACCTTACAGCAAGCCATCCATTTCAGTTGACGGTGGTGAGATACAGATAAGCTCTAATGGTGATTCCTTAAATGAGACCATCATGATTTCGGCGGTAAATACCCAGCTGGCTATTCAGGATATATCAACTGCTATTAACGACTCTACCCAACCTCTTAATGCTAATGGCTACTATGCCGCAGGAAATCCTCCCTTTACTTCATTCTACAATGGTTCTGATTATCAAGATTTGGTTAGTACCGCGACTGTTGGTACTACTGATAATTATCTCGTCCTCAGTGAAAATGATGCGGGAGCAACGATCAAACTTGAGGGGGAGCTCACTACTTGGGCATAATTGTAATTTTATTTAACCTATTCTGGGATAATTTCGACAATCAATAACTGATAGTCGATTTTCACACTCACAAAAATATCACCAACTTTATTTATTCATATTGATGATATTATTACGTATTTTGTATAGTATATTCATTACTGCTTGTATGCACAAGCAACAATGAATTCATTTGAGATTTTATGGTACCCTTATAAAGCAATGATAATGAAACGTCCTGGATACGTTACTAACGTAACAAATGCGCGAACCCTTGGACCGCGGGTGCGGCTTTGGGCGCAGTGACGGGTTTCTGAATCAAATGCGCGAACCCCTGGACTGCGGGTGCGGCTTTGGGCGCAGTGACGGGTTTCTG
>Ga0209533_1004888_pt1 | contig 11527 bp, 8 predicted proteins | sample COG_04_FD_184748 | JGI IMG/M metagenome (GOLD analysis project Ga0209533, IMG submission 184748) | Pelagic Microbial community sample from North Sea - COGITO 998_met_04 (SPAdes) (version 2) | ecosystem: Environmental > Aquatic > Marine > Neritic zone/Coastal water | place: Helgoland, sampling... | reverse complement strand
ATGGTGTAAGATTATTAGACGCTGATAGCGGTACCCACGAAATAATGGGACAAAAGTTAACTTTATTTGGGGATCCCACACAATCTATGAGTATTAATATGGGAACTATTCCTTTACTTTTAGTTGGCTTCGGCAAATTTATTAGTATGGTACGTAATAAATAAATTATTTATATATATTATATGATTAAATATAATATATGTGATAAAACTCCACTAGAAAAATTAAAATCTTCTATGGCACTTTCAAAGTATAAGCATATTAATACCCCAAAAATAAATAATAATAACAATATTTTAATTATTGCAAAATTAACATTATTTGAAAAGCAAAATAGCTCTAATAGGTTTAATTTTTTAAATTTTTTAAATACTAAAAATAATATTAAAGTTATTGAAGATTCATCAGATATAATCATTGATGGTTGGATTATAGAAAATAACTGGAATCCTGATATTATATTATATTATTTTTTAAGTCATCTGCCTGTTTGGTTAGATATAAATATTAAAAATTTTAAAAATATAAATATTAAAAAATATATGATTTTTGAAGATTGTATTTATACAGATGAGATTAAAATGTTATATAATAAATATAATTTTTCAAACGTTTTAATACCGACTTATAATGATAATATTACTACATTTTTTAATAATAACAATATAACTTATGTATTATTTGGATATTACATTGATACAAATATATTTAAAAAAATAAATAATATTGAAAATAAATATGATATATTATATTATGGTACGCAGTACTTACCTGTTTATCCATTGAGAGAAAAAATTTATAAAGTATTAAAAAAACTACAATCAAATAGTAAATATAAAATTCAAATTATAGAACATAAATCATATGATAAGAATACTTTTAAATTACCAATGGATGAGGAGTTATGCATGTTAATAAATCAAAGTCGTTTTTGTATATCAACATCTAGTAAATATGATTTATTGTTAAAAAAATATATTGAAATACCTTTATGTGGAAGCACAATTATCGGAAATATACCAAGCAAATATACAAACGAATTAAGTGGAAAAATGGTAAATATTGATTTTAATGCAAATGAAAATGAAATTGAAAAAATAATATTAGAGGCATTAGAAAATAAATATATAGATGAAGAAAATAATACATCACTGTTAACAACCCATATGAAAAATAACTATAGGTTTGATATTGGATATAAAAACTTATGTAATATTTGTAATAATTAACATATTAGATTATAGTATATGTTTATAACAAAAAAACTTACTCCTCTTGAACAAATTAAAAAACAAATTAGCAAAAAAATGGAACAATTAACTGAAATACAATATAATATATCAAATTTTAATAATTTTATTGAAAAACATAAAATTACACATTTATACGTATCTTATTCATTAAACATATTTGAAGAAAGATTTTTAAAAAAGTTCAATTTAATAAAATACAATAATAGTGTAAATAAAAATACTATATTTTTTGGAGTATATTGCAGCCAAGATGTAAATATTATTAATAAACATAAATCACCTAGTTATATTATGTTTGGCGGTACAGACGTAGATATATGTATATTTAAAAATATATTTAAAAAATATACATATTTATCTATATCTAATAATATTTTTAATAGATTAAAAAAAATAAGTATACGTTCATTATTAATTGAGGATTTTACTTTAGTTGATACAACTATATTTAAAAAAACAGATAAAAGAGGTTCTAAAATATATATTTATAGTGGAAATTCATCAAATTTTGGCGAGAGATATGGAGAAAGTTATTATAAAAAGGTTGTTGAATTATTACCTGAATATGAATATATATATAGTCATAATATAAATTATCCTTATGAAAAAATGCCTGATATTTATAGTGAATGTTTTATAGGATTACGATTAACTAGTAATGATGGTAATGCGAATACTGTTCAAGAATTTAAAGCATTAGGACTACCTATTATTCATAATCAAAGCAATTATGGTCTAAAATGGAATAATATAGATGATATTACAAAGTATATAAATAATTACAAGGTTTATATAAATAATTAAATATATATTTATATATTTATATATTAATGTTAAACAATAAGAAGAAACAAACTCCATTAGATAGATTGATTAACATACAGAAGAACAATCCGCCTAACAAAACACCATTAGATATATTGAAGAACGCACATAAGAATCAAACTCCATTAGATATATTGAAGAACGCACATAAGAATCAAACTCCAGTAGATATATTGAAGAACAATCCGAAGAACAAATTAACAAAAGAAATTAAAAATATGTATATAGATAATAATATAAAAATAGACAATATTACAAATAGTGAATTAGATAAAATTTATAATAATATAACTAATATTACTAATATATTTAAAAATAACAATATAAAAAATATTTTATTTATATGTTCTGATTCTCCAGGGTATGGTGGAGCTGCTACAAATTGTATGAACTTATCAAATTTTTTTAATAATGATAATAATTTTAATTCATTTACTATATTTTGGAATTGGGAAAATGAAAAACATAAAAAAAATGGTACATATAATAATTATACAATAATAAATCAAAGTGAATTAATAAATACTTTAAAAAATATAAAATTTAAACCAGATATTATTATTTTAAAAAACACATTACCATTCAATATAAAAACTATAGTTTCATGTCCTATCTTATTTTTAATACCTGGTATATATAAAAACACATTAAATGAATATTATTATTTATTGAAAAATAAAAAGAAACATGATAAATATATTAATATAAATACATTAAATCAAATAAGAAATTCAGATTATTCATTATGTAATAGCTTACATACTAGAGAGATATTAACAAAGTATTATAATTTAGATGTAGGTATATTTTATACTACATTTGTTCCGTATTATAAACAAAAAATATATATTGATAATAATTTTGAAAAAAGAAAATATAGATATGGGTTAATTGTTAGTGATTTTTCAAGAAAAATTAAAAATATTGAAAAAAGTATTCAATTTTTAAAAGGAAATGCTGACGTTATTTTAATAGGTAAAGGAAGTTCAAGATATAAATCAGAAGGATTTACCTGTATTGAATTTGTTGATATGAAAGAAATGGAAAATTATTATAAGCAAATTCAATATATAGTACAAGATAGTTATTATGAATCTTGCAGTAATGTAATGGTTGAGTCTATATTTAATAGTTGTTTATTATTTGGATATAAAAATGATAAAATTTTAATAAATTTTAAAAATTTTAATAAATCAAACATTACAATATGTAAAAATCAATATTATATAATTGGAAATATAAATTATCTATATGATAATCTTGATATTGAAACATTATTTACATTAAATAAAATTAATTCTTATGTAATAAATAATAATGATTTTAACAATATAATATATTTAATATATTTTGATTATGATTGTGAAATTACATATATAGATTTATTAAACAGTGTAAATAATTTGAATCATTCTATACAAAATATAGGATTTGATAATTTCAATTATTCTAATGATTATATTATAGAATTATATTTCTTATATGGTTATTATAACATTACCCTAGATATATTAAATTTAAATTTATTTTATAATGATTATGTATTAGATAATACTGATAGAAAATTTAATAAAACTATTTATATGTTATGTTATGCTTATTTTTATGGACAAACAAAAGAAGAAAAATATAAAAAGATATTATTAGATAATCTTAATAATGACAATAAATTTCATAATGAATCAGTATTATTAATTAGTAAATATTTATATGGTTATGGTGGAGTACAAAAATCATCTTTACAAATTATAAAAATGTTAGATTTAAAATATAATGTATTTATATTGTCTAATTATTATATTAATAATTGTAATATTAATACACAAAATATTAATGTTTATTTTAATGTAAACAATAAATTACATAATTCTATGATATTAAAAATGAAGAATATTAATGATATACTATATCATATTAACAATTCAAAATATAAATATATAGTTAATAATAAATTAAATGAATTTGCATATTATAAAATAAATAAAAAAATAATTTATATTGTTCATAATTCAATGGATCCTTTAAATCAAATTATTATAAATAATAAGTCAAATATAGATAAAGTATTAACTATTAATAATTTTCATAAAAATTTATTAATTAAAAATGGTTTCAAAAATGTAAAATTATTTAAAAATTATACTGAAATTAATAATAATAATAATATAACTAAAAAAACAAAATTTAATTATTCTATTGCGTTTATAGGTAGGATATCAGAAGAAAAAAATGTTCAATTATTAATAAATAGTATATTAAGTTATAATAATATTTATATAAAAAGAAAAATAACATTATATATAATTGGAGATGGTAAGTTAAAATTATGTAATATTGATAATATAAACATCAAATTATTAGGAAGAATATCATTTCATGAAATAACTAAAATATATAATAAAATAGATTATGTAATATCATCATCATTAACTGAGGGAAAACCGTTTTCTATAATAGAAGCTATGAGTTTTGGTATTCCATGTATTCATAGTAATATTAATGGAATTGATGAAATAATAAATAATACAAATGGATTTGTATTTGATTTTTTTAATTATAATTTATATAAAAATGATATGTCATTTGAGAATATTGATAAATATGGAAAAAATAATAAAGACATAGACGTTTTAATACAAATATTACATAATGCATATAATATTGATATAGATAAATGGAATGAATTATCAAATGGATGTATAAATTTTATAAAAGATAATAATTTTACAAAAGAAGAAAGCGAAATACATAATATGTATGAATTTGAAAATTAATATATTTTTATAGTTTATTAATATGTTAATAAAAATTTTTGTAAGTTTTAAACCAAATCCAAATATTTCTTATGGAGGAGGAAATATATCAGTTTATTATATTGTAAATTATATTCAGAAATATTATAATAATATTTTTGAAATTACATATGAACTAGACAAGGATATAAGTATTTATTTAATAATAGATCCATTTAAAGATAATAATTTTAAAAAATTTGATATAAATGATATTATTAAACATAGAAATGAATTTAACAAAAAATCAAAAATATTAATAAGAATTAATGATTGTGATATTACAAGAATAGTAACAGATGAAAGAAGATCAAGAGAAATATCTATTTTACAAAATTATAGTAATATAGATTTTTTTATATATAATAGTAATTTTATAAAATCATATTACTTTGATAAAATAATAGAAAGAAAAATAAAATTAAATGATAATTATAGTGTGATTACTAATGGTTGTGATCAACAATTATTTATAAATAATAATAAACTTATAAATACAAAAATTAAAATAGTAACACACCATTGGAGTAATAATATGAATAAAGGCTATGAAATTTATAATAAATTATATAAATATTGTAAAAATTCAAAAAAATTTGATTTTATATTTATAGGAAAAAATGTACCAGATATGTTTAAGCATGTTCCAATAATAGGACCATATTTTGGAAAAGAACTAAATACAGAGTTAAATAATTGTCATTTATATATTACTGATTCTAAATTTGATTCTTGTCCAAATCATGTACTTGAAGCTATATCCTGTGGGTTACCTATACTATATTCAAATGTAGAAGGAGGTGCAAAAGAATTATGTACAATGTCTCCTTACGAAATAGGTGAAATATACAATACATTTGATGACTTAATTAATAAAATAAATAAAATTATAAATAATTATGATTATTATAGAAATAATATTAAAAAATCAATTAGTATATATAGTCTAAATATAAGCTTAAATAAATATATGAGTGTTTTTTTATCAAATTTAAAAAGTAATATAGAAATTGAACTTAATTATGAAAATAATATATTATTGTTTGACAATATAGATAATAATAATTCATTAATAATAAATAATGAAACAAATATAAATTTATTAAAAGGTAAAAATTTATTTGCATTAAATAAAAAAACATATAAAAGTATAAAGTTATCAAATTCTTGTACATTTAAGAATATTAAATTAGGTGATTTTAAATTAGACAATAATTTTATAAATGTATTATTATGTAGTGATGATAATTATTTTGTAGGATTATTTGCAGTTTTAAATTCAGTTATTAAAAATACAACCTATAAAAATGTCCATTTTAACTTTATAATATCATTAGATTCAACTAATAGATTTTCAAAATTATTAAACGAATTTGAGAAAAAAACAAATATTAATATTAATAAAACAATAATTTATATTGATAAAAATATTATAGATCCTATTATTTTTAATTCAAAATGCTATAATGGGGGAGGTCATTTATTAAATTTGGGTAATTTTTCTAGACTTTTAATCGGCGAATTTATGTTATATGAAAAACTTATCTATTTAGATTCTGATTCAGTTGTACAACGTGATATATTTGAAAAAATTAAAAATTTTGATATGAAATATGACTTATATAGTTGTTGTGCAGATAAATTTAATAAATATAATACTAAACAAATTGTTATAAAATTAGAAAATATTCTTAATTTTAACAATAATTTAAATAAAATATTAAACATAGATATAAATAAAAATGACTATGTATTTTTAGGTGCACCTTTTTTAACTAATTGTAAAAAATGGAACAATATATACAAAGATACAATTAATTTAATAAAATTACATAATGATACACCAAATGGTGTTTATAAGTTATTTACAATGTCAATACAAAATATATTATTTTATAAAAAGATTGGTAATTTGAGTAATATTTTTCCTGTATTACAAGACTTAGGATCTAAAAGAAAAAATTGGAGTAAAAATGATTTGAATAATCAATATGTAATTGATTGGTCTGGTATATATAAACCCTGGTATAAAAATGGATTATATCGTGAATATTGGTTAAAGTATGATATTTTAAATTTAAGTAATGATTTTGAAAATATAGAATCAAATAAAAATATTGTTGAAAAATTTGTATAATTATTATATTTAATATATTACTATTAAATATAATGATAGACAATTTATTAGATATAAATTATGTAGGTTTAGTTAAAAATCCCTCATTATTTACAAAATTAAAAGAATATATAACAAATATAACAAAATCATCTAAGTCTTCAAAATATAATATTTGCTTTGTATGTGATTTAAAATATATTCAAAATAAGATGTCAAGAGTAAGATTCTGGGCAATTGAAAATATAGGTAAACACAAAGATATAAATTTATCAATTACTGGACCTGGATTTATGTACTTTGATAAAAATAAATCATTACAATATAATATTAAATCATTCAATATAAATTTTGATTTAGTTATATGGTATAAACCACTTAATGAAAATTATAATTTTTCTAAAAATGAAAAAATGCCGTTTAAAACGTGTTTAAGATATAATGAAATGTGGGACAGAGAATGGACAAAAAAAGAAATAGATGAATCCAATACAGATTTAATTATTTGTCATCATGAAAATGATTATTTATATTATAAAGATTTATATAAAAATAAAAAATTTGTTTATATTCCACATCATGCAAATCCAGCTATATTTAAACCAACCAATATTGAAAAGGATATAGACATTCTTATGTCAGGCGTAACAGTTGAAAAACATTATCCATTTAAGTATAGACTAAATAATATTTTAACGAAAAATAAAAATACACGATTAAATAAATATAATGTTCATTTTCATAAACATCCTGATTATAATTTATCATATAGTTTTTTAAATACAAATCAAATAGAATATAATAAAATAATTAATAGAAGTAAAATATGTATTGTTTGTTCATCTAAGTATAATTATAGATTAGGAAAATATGTAGAAATACCAATGGCAGGAAGTGTAATGGCTGGTGATTTACCTTTTGAAGATCAAGAAAATTTTAGTAACTTTATGATTGTATTAAATAATAAAATGACAGATGACGAAATTGTAGATAAATTAATAGAAAAATTAGAAAATATTGATAATTTAAATAGAAGAAGAAAAAGAGGACTTATTTGGTCATTAAATCATACGACTGATAAATATGTTGAAAAATTAATTAGTTATATTAATTAAAATAATATTAATAAATAATATAAGATGCATAAAATATATATTATTTCAGATGAAATATGCGAAAATCATCCAGAATTTAAAAATCAAAAATGGATATGTGATATATTAAAAAAAGAATTCACGGATACATTTCCTAATAATGTTACATCTAATCCAAAAGAAGCTACAATTATATGGTATTTTGCTCCCTGGAATTATAAATATATACCACCAAATATGAGACCTAATGATTGGTTAAATATTTTAAAAAATAAAAAGGTTGTATTCACTCAACATCATATTGATGTAAATAAATTAAATATACTTAAACCTCAATTTGAGTTTATGAATAATTATGGAAATCATTTTCACGCAATATGTAACAATACTAAAGATATATTAATAAAATATTTTAAAGGTAAGAACATAAGTGAACAAAAGTTATGGATAAACAGTAAAAACTTTTTTGAAATTAAAAATAAAAGTAGTATTAGAGAGAAATATAAAATTGATAAAAATTCTTATTTAATTGGTAGTTTTCAAAAAGATACAGAAGGTAAAACAAATTTACCAAAGTTATCAAAAGGTCCTGATATATTTATAAATATTATAAAAGATATGTACAAAACAAATAAAAATATTCAAGTTGTTTTAACTGGATTAAGGAGAGAATACATAATAAATGAACTAAAAAAATTAAATATTAAGTATTATTATTTTAATATGATTTCGTTAAATCAAGTAAATGAATTATACAATATTTTAGATCTATATTTGGTATCTTCAAGATGTGAAGGAGGACCACGATCAATATTTGAATGTGGATTAACTAATACACCTATTATAGCTACTAATGTAGGCATTGTTTCTGAATTGATGAATAAAAAATCTATATTTGATGCAGATAATTATATAACATATAAAAATGCAGTTCCAGATAATAAATTTTTAAAAAATAGGGTAGAATTATTATCTTCTACAAAATATTTTAATGAATTTAAAGAGTATATAATTAATTGTTAATAATTTATTATTATAAAATAATATATTATTCTATAATAATATGAGTAAAAAACATATTATTATAGGAACTACTGCTACAAATAGATCAATATTACATAATGATGTTATATCAGAGTGGTGTGCATATTTTAATGAGTTAGACAAATCTAAATATGATATTCAATGGTTTATAAACATTGACTATATTGAAGCATTAAATGAAGATGTATTAACAACCCGTGATAATTTAAAAAATATAATAAAAGATATAAAAATACACTTTATAAATGGTAGAAGAAATATAAAAGGAAATTTTTTAAAGGCATGTAAAAATGTATCTTCATCTATTGAAAATTATGTTATAAATAATAAATTAAACATGGATGATACTATTATTATTTGGTTAGAAGATGATTGGAAATTAAACATGCAACATATACCTATTCAAGAAATTATTGAGAATTATTTATCAAATTTAACATATATTAATTTAAGTTATATCAGGCTCAATTATATTCATGCTCTTGCTCCATGTATTGTAAATTATAATTTATGGTCTAAAATACATTTATCGGCATGGAAAAATCAAATAGATAATATTGATCCAGAACATTGTATTGGAATGTATTATTTACAAAAATTTGGTAAATATGAAGATCTTTTAAATGTAACAGTCATTAATAAATATAAAAAAATAAAGGCAAAATTCTTTAATAATGATATGTTTAAATATGATAATAGCTATTACACATATGACGTAGAAAATAAAAATAATATTATAAATGAAAAACATATAAATAAAAATAATGTTAAAAATTTTATAAAAGATAAAATAACATTTGTAAGAATTTCAACATCAATGTGTTTAGGTGGCGTAAATTATGGTAGAGACTTTATGAAAACATACAACATTGAGAAAAAAAGAATACAAAATAATATACAAGTAGATTTTTATAAAAAAACAGATTAATCTAAAAACTTAAAAACTGTATTTTTAGTTACAAATAAATCTAATAATTCTTTTATATTCTCAAAAAATATAAAATTTTTTAACCACTCACACGCATGATACACAATATGTATATGATTACAATTATTATTAAATGGTACATCAGGTGGAGAAAAGTCAAAATAAAATATTTTAGTATTTAAGACACTAGTTTTGAAGTTATAATTTATATTTTTATTTAAATGTAATGTATAACCGCTATCTATAAACGCTGTTATTGCATCTTCACTTATTTCCCACCCTGGTGGTCTAAATATTTTAGAAAATCTATATTGTAATTGACATTTTTTTACTTCTTCTTCCATTAATTTTATTTTATTTATTGTTTCATCATAATTTAAGTATTTAAATTCATTATTATTACTTTTATTTGGCCAACTCCTTTTAGAATGAAAATATCCATGATAACCAAATTGAAAATTTTTTTCAGGTAGTGATAATAATTGTTTACATAATTCTATATCTTTACTTAGATATAGTGGGTCTTTATTTATTATATTTTCACATAAGTTATCATCACTTGTTAATATATTTACTCTTCCTGATACTCTTTGATATGCTAATGGAATAAAAAATACAAATTTAATATTTGGATATAATTTAAGTATATTTATACAATTTTTAATAGCTTTTCTTCCAGAATATTTATGAGGGCATATATCATCTATACTAATAATTATTGATTTTTCCATTATAAATATATATTATTATATTATTATATTATTATATTATATATTTATAAATGACTAATATTTATCAAGTAAATTCTAATTTATCTCTATCTAAAAAATATAAATTAGTTGAAAATGTTAAAGAATGTAATTTTATATTTTTAACACATAAAATAAAATCAAAACAAGATAAAATTAAATATGTTGATGAAAATAATGTTGAAATAGTTAAAAATGCGCTTTTATTAGCAAAAAATAATAATAAAAAATTAATATATTTATGTGGGGGTGATGTTCCTCCTGTAATATTACCAAATATAAAAAATGTTTTAGTTTTAAATACATCAGTTTATAAATCTACTATGCCTTCAAATGAAATGATTATAGCACCAATTGTTGAAGATAAATTTTATAATTATTTGAATGATCCAATATTATCAATTGGATTTGTTGGTCAAACATTACATAACCGAGATAAATATTTAAATTATTTATCCAATAGTAATTTGAAAACAAATTTTATTTGCAGAGATGGATATATTCATCATTTAAAAGAAGAACATATAACAGAGTTTGATAATAATATGAATAATAATTTATTTACTGTTTGTTATCGTGGTAGAGGGAATTATAGTGTACGATTTTATGAAACATTAATGAGAGGTAGAATACCTATTGTTATTAAAACAGATAATATATTTCCTTTTGAAAAGTGGATTGATTATAATAAAATTGGATTATTTATTGAAGAAACAGATCTAAATA
>Ga0209533_1004884_pt1 | contig 11529 bp, 11 predicted proteins | sample COG_04_FD_184748 | JGI IMG/M metagenome (GOLD analysis project Ga0209533, IMG submission 184748) | Pelagic Microbial community sample from North Sea - COGITO 998_met_04 (SPAdes) (version 2) | ecosystem: Environmental > Aquatic > Marine > Neritic zone/Coastal water | place: Helgoland, sampling... | reverse complement strand
ATGCAAATTTTTATTTGATATGGGTTCTCCAGTACAGTTACTCATATTAGGGGATTATATGCAAGGTTTGTATGAATTTAAGGGTTCCGATATCCGTTATCTAACATTTGCAGATTGCGTATGGTATAAACACCCCCTATTAAAAACGGACAATTTTGAAATGTGTACTATGAAAATGTCGTATAGAATAACGAATCAAATGCGGCATTTTGTTAATAATGTGTTATTAGGCGAAGAAAGAATGAATTCATGCAGAGACTCTGAACCAGTACAATATATACGCAATTCTAGATATAACAGTGAAAAAATAGTATATGCAGAAATTATACGGCTGTTTGAGTCTGGAGTAAAAGCGAATGATATCTTTGTACTAGGTCCTTCTGTAAAAGGTGAGAGAAGTAATATAAGAAAACTAGAGAACATGTTAGTGGAGAAAAACATACCATGCCATGTTCCAATGTTAGAAAGTAGCGACATTGATCAACGAGTAATAGATGGAAAGGTAGTTTTTTCAACCTTTCACTGCGTAAAAGGAAGACAGCGTAAATATGTATTTGTAGTGGGATTTGATCATTCGTATTTTAAATTTTATGCACGAAATTTACCAAGAGATATATGTCCAAACACTATTTACGTTGCATGCACAAGAGCACAAACAGGATTATATGTAATAGAAAACGATACAAATCCTGACGACAGACCGATAGACTTTATTAAAATGTCACATATAGAAATGAAAGAGCAACCGTATATCCGCTTTCGTGGCCAACATAAAACTTTTTTTACAGTAGGAGAAGAAAGAGATTTACAGACAACCATAAAAACTACTCCCACAGATCTTATTAAGTTCATCCCAGAGGAATCTTATCAAGATATATGCAGCATATTAGAGAAGATATTTGTAATAGAAAAACCAGAACATTATCTTATTGATATGCCATCTCTCATCCAAACGAAGACCGGTTTTTACGAAGAAATAAGTGATTTGAACGGCATAGCCATTCCTTGTATATATTATGATTTATTACGGTCAGTATGGGCGGGCACGCAAATAGATAAGACAAAAGATAGCATTTTATATGAATTAATTGATATGAATATGGAAAATATAAAAGAAAGAAACAAAGACTTTTTATGTGAAATGATAGAAAAGTTGCCAGAACATATCACATCTGTGCGAGATTATTTATTCATGGCAAATATTAATCAAGCTATCCAAGAATCTTTATATTTTAAATTGAAGCAGATCGGTGAAGATGAGTATGATTGGTTATCCGATGAAATAGTAGATGCTTGTAAAACACAATTTCGGGAGATTATAGGACCAGACTGTCAAAATATCTGCCCAAAAATAGAAGAATACATAATACACGCATCTGATGAAGAAAGTCATACACAAATAGATGAATTTACAAAAGAATTCATTGATAATAAACAGTTTCGCTTTACTGCACGGGCTGACATTATTACCGAAAATACAGTATGGGAATTGAAATGTTGTACCAAATTATCAACAGATCATATGCTACAGTTAGCGATATACGCATGGTTATGGAACATAAAAAATAAATCAAATAACAAAACATTCAAGCTTTTTAATGTGAAAACGGGCGAACTATTGAAAATGGAATACGAAATGAGTGATTTGAACGATATAATGAAAAGTTTATTTTGCAGTAGATATACAGAAATAGTACCAAAACACAACGAACAATTTCTCAGCGATTGTCATCAATACATGGGTTCCTTCAATGTTGCAGAACAAATATGCGTTGATATTGTTGGTGATACTTGACATATTCTACCGTTGCGCATTTGTTTGCCACATACATAACTGTATTCACCATTGCCTAATTTACGTTTGTTTAAATTCCACGCACGACTCGCTTCGTCAAAATCTATATTCACTGGCAAGTGCTTTCTACTTTGGCTGCGCGTTTTCATACTGGTAACCTGACTTATATGTATAATTACATTATTATTATACATATAAACTCTATCAATTTTTCACAACGGTTTTAATTTTCTTACATCGGTGTGTAGTTTTATTTCTTCTAAATTTAGGCTTGCATTTAATTCTACATCTTTGGGTCTTAGGATTTCTACGTTTGCCTTTGGGGCATTTATTTTTCATTGTCTTTGTCTTAGCTTTCTTTACAGAGACATTTTTGGAGGTTTTCTTCACCGAAGATTTCGGGGAGTTAATTGGCTCTATCTTATTTGAGCTAAGTCCAAGTGCAATTATGCTATTTTCCATTATATATAAACAATATAAAATATTAACAGTGAATGTTATAATTTGCTAATTTTTGTCTTAATCTAACTGAATTGTTACGCACACTTATGCTGGTTTGCTTTAACTGGTTACTTGCGGTTTGTATATATTGTATATCAACGTTATCCTGCATTGCAATAGTAACTCCATGTTCACACAAAGAATTCCAGTTATCAATTGATTCAACGGACTTTGTAATTATATTTTTTTCCGCCACAGATAATTGTGCATTTGCAAATTGCGTACCATTCAGTGATGCATCTTCGGGAGAAACAAAATAATTCACATAGTTCATTGCACAATTCACTTCGTTCATAACTCCCTCTATCACTACCTTAGTTTCGTGTGCAGACTTTGGCAACTGTACTGCGGATGTGGAAAAGATGGTTTGCTTGAAACGTCCAAATACTTCTGACAAATTGACAATGCGGGAAAGCGCAATAGAAATGCTCGTCAAAAAATTAACATCGGTTATTATACTGACGTTTTGTAGTTTAACAATAAAGCCATTAAATAAGTTACTTAGTTCATCTGCTGCTGCGGCAAATTCAGTAAATCCTTCTATATCTATATCAAGTTCCATTTGTTTGGACTCGTTTGCTATTTTGCCTGCTGCAATAAATAACTCATTATAGTCGTCAATTGAACCCTTTCCGTGAAAGTCACTGCATTGAAGTTCATCTGCATATCCCTTGATTTGTTCTAGGATTAGATTAGCTGAACTATCCACTGCAGAAACGTCGTTATATGTTTCCACTATCTGGGTTAAGTTCTGCTCAATCTGTGGATCATATAACTCAGGTTCATCGGTATTAAATGTAGTGCGGGTAACATCGTTCCCACTACTGTCATCTCCACCTTCATGTATAATTTCGTATCCAACACCATCTATAACATTATTATAGCTTACATCTACTATTGGCACCGGTATGGGTATTTCGCCACACGAATTATCCAGTACACTATTGTTTGAAGTGTCTATCGGTTGATTTGAGTGGGTAGAGTGGGTAGAGTCATTGTCGCTATCATAATCGTTATTAGATAAATCCATTGATTATGTATTTTAAAACGACAAATAAATTGTAGAAATAAATTATACTAAATAACAATGCACGTATCCTGCAAACATAGCGATTGTAATTCCAAAATTACAATATAAAACACCAACTTTATATTGTATAAATTATATTCACATCTATTGTCAAATTAATGTAGAAGTGGTCTCTCTTTTACCAACTTCGGAAACTAAATGCATATATTTCAAAAATATAGCGGATATAGAGCCGAGAATGAGCAAGAATTATAATGGTTTGAAAAATAGTTATAAAATACACTATTTTCTCTCTCTCTCTCTCTATATATATATTTACATAACACACTCGCACACACACAGGTATCATTTACATATATTCTACTTATGTTGCTGCTTTCTAGCACAACCACGTTTATGAGCAGCCAATGCTTTCAAATTATTGGCTGAATACAACTTACATAAATCACATTTTAGTCCAGGCTTCGCAATAGGAACTAAGTATTTACTTGATAAATATTTATCAAGTGATGGAAAACGCAACTCGTCTATTTGCGAAACAACCCGTTTTTGGTGTTCTTTCAGCAATTCAACAAGTGCATTTTTTTGCGTCATAAATGTATGGTACTCGTTATTAATACTATCCATTACGTCTTTTGAGATAGTAAGAGTATCATTTTTTACATCTACATAATGCGATAATTTATCTGATAAACTATCAATTGCATCAATTGCAGATGCTACGATGCTGCCATTATAATCAACGTTATGCAAAAACACAACAGTCTTGTTATTATGAATTTCTATTTCATAATTCTTTTTCGTTGAAATACCAGATTTGTTTGATATTAATATACCACTTGACGCATGATCATCTAACATTGTCAAAAAGTTAGTTAGTTCATCAACTGAAATATTATCTTCACTATCTATAGATTTCAATATAATATTTTGCTTATGTATTCGTTTCAAATGGGATATACTGGGATCAAATTTATCAACAGATATTTCAGAACTAGGAAAAAGTGGAGTTAAAATGACCTTCAATGGCGTAGATGTAGGTGAAATGCATGAATGGGTACTGGTGTCTTCGTGCATACTATCAGTAATAACTGATAATAATTTATCCTGCATCTTAATTTGATTATCTGCGATGGATGCAGTCATATTTGAAATCTTTGAAGTCAATTTATCTTCTAGATTATTCAATGTAGAATAAACAGGTTGTTGCAGGTTTTGCATTAACATTGAAAGCTTCAAATCAAAGTTCTGAACAAATTCCTTCATATTATTATTGTCAATTGCACCTTGTATTTTTGCATAGTCGTTATGTAACGTCTTGGAAAACGTATCAATTTCATCCGAAACATGCGAAGATAATTGATTATTATATTTCGGCATAGTTGAATTGAAAAGTAACGCAGTTTTTTCAATTAGAGAATTATGTGTTTTTTCCAATAATGAATGTACGCTCGTGTCTGGATTGTGAAGTATGCGTTCAAAATCTATCAATATATCTTTTTTTAAAGCAGATAAACTTTCTGTCAGAAGTTGCGGTTGGGAATTTACATCTCCACATTGAGCATTCTCCAAAAAATCAATTATAGCAAGGTTGATTGTTTCGTAAGAGAACTCCGTATGTGCTGCATAGAATGCTTTTAATTTTTCCGATCCGTTATGTGATAATTTTAATATGTCATATTGTGATCCATGTTTGGACATTTCTATCTGCGTGGATTATATATTATATAACATTATTTTTATATACATCCGACATATTATTTATCGCTATTTGTCAAACTACTTATTTCACTAGCAATGCTTAGATTTTCACTGGCGTCTTTATTTGACAAATAGAACAATTGCTCGTTGTGCATATTATAATTATCCTGAAATTTTGCTGGTGGTTTCTTTATTTTTCGTTTCATTGATATAATTTTGTTCTCCAATAATAGTATTTTATTTACATTCGCATTTTCGTTTTCGGCAAGTTGTTTGCAAATATATTCCATATTTTGGATCCGTTCATTTAATTCATTGCACTGATTATATAGACGTAGGTTTTCATTGTATAATTGTGCATATGCAAAAATTTGATGTTTCATATATTCTATTTATAGTTATACAGTATGTTATGAAAAATCTAAAACTTATTTGTTGTAAGTATTGAGTTATAATACTTATTAGACCACAATAGATTTTTACACTACAATTACAAATGACACTGTATAGTTTTTGTAGTTATAACTTGTATATTACTGCATAGGAAAGACAGTTTAGTCTAACTATTTTTATTCGTATGACAGTTTATACTATACTATATTATGTCTTCTCAGACAAATATGCAACCCCCTTTCCAGCAATGGCAAAACTTTCCTCAACCCTACATGTACGACCCCAGTGATACATATAAAGTCGTAGAAAACATCAACGATAGCGAGCGCAATCTTACCGCCGGTATAGCCGGTCTGTCTAAGGATGTTGTACAGTCCACATTGGGTCTTCGCGATGCAATTGAAAAAGGAAATGTATTGAACGGAAATGCGATTGAGCGCACATCTGGACAGGCTCAAACTACTATTGAGCGTGTTGGTGCTAACGGAGCCGCTACTACTGAGCGTGCGAATGGACAGGTCATGGGATCTGTTGAACGTAATGGCGGCAACATCATGACCGCAATTGAAAAGGTCGCAGGTGAAAACAGATTAACAACTACAGTTACCGATGCTGCCAGTCGTCAGGCGTCTGCAGATTCTGCCCGTGACTTGGCTATTGCAATTGAGCGCAATGGTGCTAACTCTGTGAATTCTGTCAAGGATTCAAGTTCTACTCTATTAGGCTCTATCGAACGTAATGCTGGTGAGAACCGTGTTACTACAGTACAGCAGAGTGGTCAGCTTGACGCCAAACTGACGGATGTGCGTCATTCTATCTTGAACGATGTGAATCGCAGCGCTTCTGAGATGATTAGCAACAACGTTCAGAGTTTGAACGTCTTGACCAAGCACGTCACAGATGGTGCTTGGGAGACCAGACAGGCATTAACAAACGGGTTCTCTGCGATTGCTGTCGGACAGGTGAAAGCACAGGCAGATTTGACCAAACAAGGTGCTGACCAATATAGTGCTCTTATGTTAGAACAGCAGAAGTTTGGACAATTTCTATCTTCAAAAGTTGACAACCAATTCGCTATGTCTCAGATGGAGATGCAGAAATGCAAGTCTGATTTATCTGCTCAGTCTTCTCAGCAATTCGCTGCCAATCAGCTAGAGAACCAGAAGTTAGGTTCTATGATTTCTGCCCAGATGGCTGAAGCCAAATATGATGCTCTTAAAAATACACAAGAGTTGGGTAACAAGATTGAGAAATGCTGCTGTGAGCTCAAGGAGAAGAATGATCTTCTTGACCGCGAGAAACTTCGCGATGAGCTTATTAAATCAAACAGCGATAATAATTTATTAAAAACTCCTTATACATTAGGATCTGGTATATTGGGAAGTTACGGTTATCCTGGTATAGGTCCCGGATTTGGTGGTCACGGATTTGGCGGTCACGGATACGGTGGTCACGGATATGGTCCTGGAGTAGGATACGGCAACAATGTTCATATTCACAGCCAGGATCGCGAAGACTCTCCCTCATATGGCGGTCGTCCCGGTCACGGAGGACCTCCCTGAGGTTGCATGGGGCCAATTAAATATATTAGAAACTGTGAATTGTGTTACAATAATTTAAACAATCATAGTAATTGTCATTATCAACAAAAGTGTTATTTAACAAAAGACTGCCAAAATGTTCAAGAAACATGTATATTAAAAAAAGATTCAGAACCAGACAGTGATAGCGTTTCAGAGTGCTCTAATTCAGAAACCCAGTCTGAAATGGATAGCGTTTCAGAGTGCTCTAATTCAGAAACCCAGTCTGAAATGGATAGCGTTTCAGAGTCCTCTAATTCAGACCCCCAGCCTGAAATGGATAGCATTTCAGAGTCCTCTAATTCAGAAACCCAGCCTGAAACTGTGGAAGTTGATATTCCGCAAGATCAAAATAAAAAGGACGACAACGATTCCCCCATTATAGATATTATACCAAAACAATCACTAGACCTCAGTAACAATACTATCCCGACCGATCTTTCACAAAATCAAATATAAGAAGACTAACATGATTGAATAATAAATCCAATATATGTTGGCCCGTAGTCAAAAAACTTATTTTTACAATTGTAGTTACAAATTACAATTGTAATTTACAGTTACAATTGTAAATTCAACATTTACAATTGTACTATATTTCAATAATATTAACGCGTGTAAAACAAATTAAAGACGTATTGTCTATTAGTATATGGATTCGTCCATCGCTCCTTTAGCTTAGTGGTAGAGCATTACACTTGTAATGTAAAGGTCGCGCGTTCAATTCGCGCAGGGAGCTAGGTATAATAATAATAACATGTGTATAGTTATTATTATTTTTACAGTACAATAAGGGATACCGTCAATAGTGACTGTATCATTACAATAATTTTACTTATGTTTGTAACCGGATAAATATCTCCATATCCTAAAAGTGTAGAAGTAGTGGTGGAGAAATAAAAACGATCAAATAGTCTTTGAAAAACCGGCGTCTCAATCTTTTCAACGGTTAAATCTTCTTCGCGCATTTCTTTTTCAGCGGCGGTTGCTGCCTTGTTTAATTCGTGCTCAACATTAGCAGAATTCATATCGGGTGTGGTATAAAAAGGCTCTAGATTTTCCTGTATTTTTTTGCCTATTTTCTTTTTGATAACCTCTTCTTTTATAGTCTCTTTGATGAAATTGACTCCACTGAAATGTTTATCATCTAAAACCATGTATATCAATGAAAAAAATAATACAAACACTAATAATGTATTTAATTTTGCACTTCTTAAACGATTCATAATCGTGTCTAATTGTATAAATTTCATGTATATACATGATGTGTAGAATTTATTTTGCTTTATCCACTTTTATTTACAAGTAAATGTTGCGATAGTTTTTTAATAACTTTATTATCTAGTTTGATTTGTTGATCTCCTATATCTCCTAATATATTACGCATCATATCTACACAGAAATCATATTTGGGATCATTCCAATCTTGGCATTCTGGGTATTTTTCTCTCCATAACGGAATGGTCGCATAATTTCGCTTGGCTACATAACCTATCATCTTATGTAGTTTTTTATTGTCCGGTGTATCTTTGCTCCATTCGTTATTGTCCTTTATATACATGGTCTCGCGTTTTAAATCTGTGCAATGTAACGGGCGTTTGGTTACATCTAATTGCTTAATTCTTGAAAGTATCATCTCCGTCATTCCAGACACATAGCCATTGCGACCGATGTTTTCAATGTCTTTGAAATCTATTTCAATGTTTTCAATAAATTCTGACATATTCATCGCATCTTTGCAGGTATTGTTGAGAAAGAAATTGAGATTGAATTTTTGATTATTATTATTTGTATTATTGCAGTTATTCATATTTGTAGTTACATTTTTAGATGACAATTCAAGTATAGATTTATTTTGCTCCTGAATTAACTTAGTTTGTTCAAGTATGAGTTCTTTAAAATCCGTATTTTGTTTTATAAGTTCTATGATCGCATACGAGTCTTGCTTGTTATCACTGCGACTTAATGAATCATCATGGGTTGTGTTTGCATCGTGGCATTTTTTCTTGTGACGCCACAACGTTGTTCTACTATTAAACTCTGTGCGACACACTGGGCAAATGGTGTGTTCTGATAGAACATCTAATTGTTTCAGATTTGTTTCATTTACCATTTTTTCGTGTTTCAGTGTGGTTAAATGTGCCCTATAATTACTCTTTTTAAAGCATATGAAGTCGCATTCTTTACAATAATAATTTTCTGTATTTTTAGGCATTTTTTTTGTTTCATTTTGTTTCATTTTCGTTATAATAATGAAACAAAAAAAATGCCTAAATACTTTTGGGAGAAATATATTTATGAAAAGGTTGCAGTCACACTTTTATTGTCATATATGTTTTCAAAGCATAATGGTATAAATTGATATTTTCACTTTTTTTAATACAATCTTTCATCCTAAAAATAAAAAATGGACAAATATTTTTGTCCATTTTTTGAAAGTTATCCAAGAAGTTTTTAAAATAAATTATTTTTCTACAAGTATACATTTGGATATGTTTTTTATAACCTTATTATCTAATTTAATTTGCGCATCTCCAATGTCACCTAATACGTTCCGCAGCATATCTACACTAAAATCACAATGTGGATGTTTCATGTTTTGACATTCGGGATGTTCATCCCGCCATAACGGAATAGTGGAATAGTTCCGTTTAGAAATGATAGACATCATTTTATGAAGTTTTTTATTGTCAGGTGTATCTTTTTCCCACTCATTGTTGTCTTTAATGTACATAGTTTCGCGTTTCAAATCGGTACAATGTAACGGGCGTTTGGTTACATCTAGTTGTTTAATCCTTGAAAGAATCATATCAGTCATTCCTATTACGTATCCATTCTTTCCTATGTTCTCAATGTCTTCAAAATTTATCTCCATATCTTCAATAAATTCTGACATATTGATCGCATCTTTACATGTATTGTTGAGAAAGAAATTGAGATTGAATTTTTGATTGTTGTTGGTTGTATTATTTTGAATATTGGTTCTCTTAGATAATTCAATAATAGTTTTGTTTTGTTCTATAATCAGTTCTTTAAACTCCTGATTTTGTTTGATCAATGTGAAAATTTCATTTGGTGTTATTTTATTGCAATCTGCATCGTGAATGGGTTGGTAACCCGATTTTTTATCGTCTCCGACGGTTTTGACAGGGTCGGACTGATTGTCGCACATCCGTTTATGGCGAGATAGTCCTGATTGTTGTCTATATACCTTACCACATATGCATTGAAACAAATTATTTGAGGCGGGCGATAAATTATTAACATTATTTAACCTTATATGTTTAGCAGTGAGTAAATGTTTGTTATAATCACTTTGTTTAAAGCATTTATATGTACAATTTCCACAAAAATATTTATAAGTTTTTTTTGGCGAGTTTTTATTTAACATTTTAGGGAGATTTATGTTATATAATGTTAATAAAAACTCGCCTAAATACTTTTTACAAATATATTATTTTGAAAAAGGTTGCAGTGATATGACAAATTTCAATATTAAAATAAAAGCATAATGCTTTAGTACGAAAAAACGTACTTTTTATATAAAGTTTTTTATTCTAAAAATGAAAAATGGACATTTTATTTTTGTCCATTTTTGAAAAGTTGTCCAAGAAGTTTTTTGAATTTATTCCTGCCTTTATAATTTATATATCTTATATTTAATATATAGACATATGGACATCCCTAATATAAACAAATTAATAAGCACAGATGGTATTTTCCCAAGTTCATAAATGTACAATGTTAGAATCATGGCGAACACAGTGATTAGAATGCCAAGCAGACCATGAAACGTAAGATCTTTAACCGCGTTTTCACCACCTTTCCATGATATAAATAAAATATAAAAGAAAATGAGGGGAGTGCCCCACATAAACGCGGTGATTTTCAGTAATTCAGGTCTCTCGTCATATAAGGATGTGAAATAGGAAAATATACCTGCTAATATACCACCAATTAATACATCACGGAGTATCGTTAATTTATTCATATAGTATAGGTTCTCAAAATAATTAATCAGGGTTGTTAAAGAAGCAGTATAATGTTTGTTTTTAACTCTAAGACATGTATATTTTGTCAGTGTGAAATTTATTTGCGAAATAGTTGTGTCTAATACAGAATTAAATTCAGATAATTGAGAACCTATCATAAAACCTTTACATAAATAGTGCAATCATAATCAGTCATATAAGGTTAGACTGTAACAATAAAAATCATAAGTATTAATAAAATATATACAGATGCGGTTGCATTAATCACTGCATTAAAATCTACAGGAGCAAACCATATTTAGCTTAAGTTATTTTATTTGGTTATTACTAAATAAGATAAAATAATATAATGTCTCACAGACACGGACGACGAGGCGGTTACGGACGACGAGGTGGTTATGGACGACGAGGTGGTTGGCACGGTGGATACGGCGGGTACGGTGGGTACGGCGGGTATGGATATCCTGGAATTTATGCACCATACTTGGGATACGGACTAGGTTTATATAGACCATATTTATCACCCATTTTATGGTA